>Ga0193699_10000037_pt1 | contig 92871 bp, 104 predicted proteins | sample L3c2metaG_FD_160095 | JGI IMG/M metagenome (GOLD analysis project Ga0193699, IMG submission 160095) | Soil microbial communities from a riparian zone of the East river system, Colorado, United States - L3c2 | ecosystem: Environmental > Terrestrial > Soil > Riparian zone | place: USA: East...
CCTCAGCACCTCCGGCGCGACGCTGAAGGGTACGGTCAACCCGAACGGCCTGGCGACGAAATACTATTTCGAATACGGAACTGGTCCGCTGGGTCTGAAAAAAACCGAAGTCCTCAAAACCGCCGAAGTGAGCATCGGCTCTGGCATGAGTGCTCTCGAAGTGAGCCAGGCGGTGAGTGGTCTGGCGGCCGACACCGAATACTTCTTCAGGATCGCTGCCTCCAACGCTGATGGAACTGTTAATGGCCTGGAAGCGACGTTCTACACCGGAGCGCCGAAAAACACCGCTCTCCCGGTTGCGACGCCGACGGTACCCGCTCAGGCGGTGCCCGAGGCGGTGAGTGCCGGCAGCTGGAAAGGCACCCCCAGCACCTTCGCCTACCAGTGGGAACGCTGCACCGGGGCCAGCTGTGAAGCGATCGCGGGTGCCACCGGCTCGTCATATACGCCGGTCGAAAAAGACGTCGGGCATACGCTGGTGGCGAAGGTCACCGCCACCAACACGATCGGGTCCACGACCGTTGCGGCGAACGCCACCGGCGAAGTCAAACCGATCGGCCAGGTCACCGAATACGCCCTGCCGGCCGGCAGCAAGCCATACGCGATCACCTCTGCATGGGTGGACAAACAGCTGTGGTTCACCGATTGGTACGGCGGCAAGATCAGCAGGATCACGACCGCCGGAGCGCTGACCGAATACTCGCTACCAGGAGTCTTCCCGCTCGGCATCGCCTCGGGGGAAAATATTACGAATTCCACCATCTGGACCGCCAACTCGCTGAACAGCAGCGTCGCAAAGTTCACGACGTCGGGCTCTAGAACCGAATACCTCACCCCAACTGGAGGCCAGGCGATGGATATCGCGTTGGGCCCGGAAAGCAATATGTGGTTCACTCTCGACTCCCCGGATGAAATCGGCAAGGTCACGACTTCGGGCACGATGACGCTGTATCCGCTGCCGGTAGGCAGCGAACCCACGGGAATCGTCGCCGGCCCGGACGGCAACCTCTGGTTCGCCGATTGGGGCAGCAACAAGATCGGCAAGATCACGCCCTCGGGCACTATCACGACGTATGCCGTGTCAAGCCACCCGGACTACATCGCCGCCGGCCCAGACGGCAACCTCTGGTTCACCACCGGAAACGGCAAGGCCGGCAAGATCACGACCTCGGGCACGGTGACCGAATACACGGTCGGCAGCGCGGCGGGAATCGTCGCCGGCCCAGACGGCAATCTCTGGTTCGCGACGCATGGTGCCAACAAAATCAGCCGGATCACCACGTCGGGAACCGTCACCTCGTATTCCGTGGCGGCTGGTTGCGAACCGCTGGACATCACCGTGGGCTCGGACCTGAACCTCTGGTTCACCTGCTTCGGCAGCGGCAAGATCGGCAAGATCACGCCGTAGCGATCGTGCGATAGGCCGCAACCAGTCAAATTTCTGATGGCTGGTTGCGGCGGATGGGCTGGGGTCGGCGGAGCGGTGGGGCTAGGCATCAATGGCAACATAAAAACCATGTGCGTATCTTGACAAATGTGAACTGACGTGTTTGTATTGGCCGGTGTCTTCGGCTAAGAACGCAGCCGGTATCGAAATGGCGACCCGCGAGCCGCGCGGGTCGCGCCGCCGGCCCGATGCCGGCCCGTCGCGTGTCGAGCGCATCCCGCCTCGCTCCGGCCTCTCGCGGGCCGAGGTGATCGCCAACCAGCGGCGCCGCATCTTCGATGGGTTGGCCGCCGCCCTCGCCTACCACGGCTACGAGGACACCAAGATCGCCGACATTGTCGAACTGGCAGGGCTTTCGCGCGCGACCTTCTATGAGCACTTCCGGGGCAAGGAGGCCTGCTTCGCTGCCGCCTATGACGATGGCGTCGAGCGGCTTGCGAGCAGCGTTGAGGGAGCCGCGGGCGTGGAACCTCGCTGGGCGATACGTGTATCCGACGGGCTGCGCGCCGGTCTCGAGTTCCTCGCCGCCGATCCTCCACTGGCCCACCTGCTGCTGGTCGAGTCCCTGGCTGCTGCCCGACCCGCCCGCCTCGAGCACGAGCGTTCGCTGGTCCGCTTGGCGGAAGCGCTGCGACCGCCCGGCGAGCTTTCCGGCGACGAGGCCGTGCCGGAGGAGACATTGCGCCTCCTAGCGGGCGGGCTCGCGTCGCACGTGTCGGGCCGGGTTCTTGCCGGCGAGGCCCAGCGTCTGGCCGAGGACCACGACCTCCTGCTCGGCTTCCTGCTCGCGCCCACCCAGGCCGTCGATGCCCGGGTCGCCGCAGGCTGACGCCGAGCCGGAGCGCTTCGAGCCGGGCGATCTTCCTGAGCTGCCGGACGAGCTCGCGCTCTCGCAGTTGCCGTCGGGGCGCCACGGCTTGCCGCGTTCCTTTGTCGCACGCAACCAGCGCCTACGCATCCTTTCCGCGACGCTGCGCGTCCTTCCTCGGCATGGCTATGCCGAGACGACTATTGGCCACATAACGCGTGAGGCGGGCGTTTCCCGAGCGGCCTTCTACGAACAGTTCGAGAACAAGGAGGAGTGCTTTCTTGTCACCTACGACATGGCCGCGGAGTGGCTTTGCGACCGGGTCGAGGGGGTCGTTGCGGTGGAGCCGGATTGGCCGACGAGCGTTAGGGCGGGCGTTGCAGAGGCGATGCGACTGCTTGCGGCCAATCCCGACATTGCCCATCTGATTGCGGTCGACGCGCTCCAGGCCGGAGTACCCGCGCGCCACCGCCGACAGGTCTGCATTGAGCACCTGGCCAAGGTGCTGCGCGCTCGCAGACCAAGTGACGCCGAGCTGCCCGAGGACCTCGAGGAGCTTCTCATCGGTGGCACCCTCTCTCTGGTCGGCCGCTATGTCGACACCGGCCGCATAGGCCAGCTGCCCGACGCGACCGCCGATCTGGTGGCGCTATACTTTTTGAAGTAAAGCCGGATCGGAATTAGGGTATTTCCCCCTTTTCAGTCTTTAGGAGAGCGATGGCCCCCACTCAGATCAAGCAGCAGGTCGAGGAGATCGAGCCCTTCGAGGCGCAGCAGGAGATCGAGGCGGGCGACGTCGCCCTGATCGACACCCGCGAGCCGCACGAGTACCAGGAGGCGCATCTCGAGAACGGCAAGCTCGTCCCGCCGGGGCTGCTTGGTGACGAAATCGCCGCTGCCGCTCCCAACAAATCGGCGCGTACGATCCTCTACTGCCGCAGCGGCAACCGCTCCTACAAGGCGGCCGAGCAGCTGCAGGCGCTCGGCTACGAGGACGTCGCCTCGATGGCCGGCGGGATCCTCGCCTGGCAGGAGCAGGGGCTGCCGGTCGTTGCCGCCAGCGGCATGACCGCCGAGCAGCGCGACCGCTACTCGCGCCATACCCTGCTGCCCGAGGTAGGGGTCGACGGCCAGCTGAAGATGCTCAACGCGAAGGTGCTGCTGGTCGGCGCCGGCGGCCTCGGCGCACCGACCGCGCTCTACCTCGCCGCCGCCGGGATCGGCACGCTCGGCTTGGTCGACGACGACGTCGTCGACGCCTCCAACCTGCAGCGCCAGGTGATCCACAACACCGAGCGGATCGGCGTGCCCAAGACCGAGTCGGCGCGACTGACGATCGAAGCGCTCAACCCCGACGTGAACGTCGTCGAGCACAACTTCCGCCTCAACTCCGCCAACATCGTCGAGATCCTCAGCGAGTACGACGTGATCGTCGACGGTGCCGACAACTTCCCCACCCGCTACCTGCTCAATGACGCCTCGGTGCGACTGCGCAAACCGGTCGTCTCGGCCTCGATCCTCAGCTTCGACGGGCAGATCTCGACCTTCGTCCCCTTCGATGGGCCCTGCTACCGCTGCCTCTACCCGACGCCGCCGCCGGCCGAGCTGGCGCCGAGCTGCTCGGCCAACGGGGTGCTCGGCGTGATGGCCGGGACGATGGGCCTGCTGCAGGCCAACGAGGTGCTGAAGCTGGTGCTCGGCATCGGCGAGCCGCTGATCGGTCGCCTGCTGCTCTTCGAGGCGCTCAGCACGCGCTTCACCGAGCTGAAAGTGCGGCGCGACCCAGACTGCCCGATCTGCGGCCCCGACGCGGCGGAGATCGCCGACGAGGATCTCGGCAAGTTCCCCGACTACGACGCCTTCTGCGCCGGGTAACGTTCGACTCGATCGACCTCCATTAGGATCGCGTCCCGATGGCAACGATTCGCATCCCACCAGTGCTGCGCGCCCAGACCGGGGGGCAGCCCGAGGTCGAGGCCGACGGCTCCAACGTCGGCGAGGTGCTGCGGGCGCTGACCGCCGCGCATCCGGCCACCGAAGAGCAGCTCTTCGGTCCCGACGGCGATCTCAACCGCTACGTCAACGTCTACCTCAACGACGAGGACGTGCGGGTGCTCGACGGGCTCGATACCGCGGTCGCAGACGGCGACACGGTCGTGATTCTCCCGGCGATGGCCGGCGGCTGAGCCGAGCCCGTCGCGGCTCGATTCCAGCGCTATACTTTTTGAAGTAACGGGAGATCGAGATGCCGCGCGACGAGCTACTCAACCGACCCTGCGGGGGACGCTTCGGCGACATAGTCGAGTCGATCGGCAATACCCCGTTGGTCGAGCTGCCGCGCTTCTCGCCCAAGCCCGACGTCCGCATCTACGCCAAGCTCGAGGGCCGCAACCCGACCGGCTCGGTCAAGGACCGGGTCGCCAAATCGATGATCGAGGCGGCCGAGGCGGAAGGCGCGATCGAACCGGGCCAGACGATCCTCGAGCCGACCTCCGGCAACACCGGCATCTCCCTGGCGATGATCTGCCGCCGCAAGGGCTACGACCTCAAGGTCGTGATGCCCGACAACGTCACCGCCGAGCGCACCCAGCTGCTGGAGATGTACGGGGCCGAGATCGCCTACTCCGAGGGAGCCAAGGGCTCCAACGGGGCGGTCGAGGTGGCGTTGGAGATGGCCGAGGACTCGCAGTACTACATGCCCTACCAGTACGGCAACGAGGCCAACCCGCTCGCTCACTACAACGGCACCGCGGTCGAGATCCTCGAAGAGCTCGACGAGGTGACGGCCTTCGTCGGCGGCCTCGGCACCGGCGGCACGCTGATGGGCAACGGGCGGCGGCTGAAGGAGCACGACCCGGAGACGCTGATCGTCGCCGCCGAGCCGATGCAGGGGGAGATGGTGCACGGCCTGCGCTCGCTCGACGACGGCTTCATCCCGCCGATCATCGACATCACCCTGCTCGACCGCAAGATCATGGTCTCCAACCGTGACGCGATCGTCTGGACCCGCAAACTGCTCGACGAGGAGGGCGTCTTCGCCGGCGTCTCCTCAGGCGCGATCGCCCGTATCGCGGTCCGCATCGGCGAAGAGCTCGACAGCGGCAACGTCGTCTTCCTGATCCCCGACGACGGCTGGAAGTACCTCTCCTCCGGCGTCTACACCCGGCCCATCGACGAGATCGAGAACCTGGACTCCACCGTCTGGTGGTAGGACCCGCCCTCGCCCCGCTGATGCGGATCTCCCAAAGCCTCGTCGATGAGATCGTCGCCCATGCGCGTCAGGACCTGCCGAACGAGTGCTGTGGAATGGTTGGCGGCGGCGGGGAGGAGGCGCGGACCGTGTACCGAGCCGAGAATGCCGAGGCCAGTCCCCTGCGTTACTCGATCGACGCGAAGGAGCAGTTCCGGCTGATGCGGGCGATCGAAGATGCGGGGGAGGAGCTGGTGGGGATCTACCACTCGCACACCAAGAGCGCCGCCTATCCCTCGCAGACCGACGTCAACCTTGCCGGCTGGCCCGACGCGGTCTACCTGATCGTCTCGCTTGCCGAGCCGGGCGCGCCCGATCTCAAGGGGTTCTGGATCCGCGAAGGGAAGATCGCCGAGGCCGAGCTTGTCGTCGGGTAAGGGCAAGCTGATCAAGGTCGGTTACGGCCAGCAGCAGGCCGAGGCGGAAATGATCCAGGGGCTCCTGTCCGAGCACGGCATCCCGAGCATGTTGAGGCGGGCGGCGGGCTGGGACGTGCCGGACTTTCTCGCTGCGGGCCCGCGCGAAGTGCTCGTCGCCGAGGAGCTTGCCGAGCGGGCCCGCGAGGTGCTCGAGGGAACGCCGGGAGAAGGCTAGGCGGCGGCCAACGGGTCGCGGCCGTCCCAGAGGCCCTGCGACGCGTAGGGGCGGAAGCGGACAAAGGCCGATTCGTGGTGGAAGGGCCTGGCGCGGTCGGCCCTGACCGCAGCCTGGTGCGAACCCGCCTTGTCGAAGGCGTACTCGCGCATCGCCGCCGCGCTGCGCCATATCGAGAAGGTGGAGACGAGGCGCGGACTGGCGAGGCGGCCGAGGCCGGTGGAGGCGAGGACGGCCGGGTTCGCGATGGCGTCCCGTTCGGCGGGCGCGCCGGCCCTGAGGAAGGGCCGCGTGCGGAGGAGGCGCAAGCGGCCGAGGGTCAGCGCGGCGACCGGCTCAGCGTCGTCCACCGGCAGCTCCTTTTTCGGCAGGCCGGGCAGGGCCGGCCAGGATCCGAAGCAGCGGAGCGGCTCGAGGCGGGTATGCCAGCCGCCGACTATGGCTTGGCCGACCGGATGACTGGCGAGAAAGCGGTCCAGCGCGGTGTTGTCCTGCCAAGCAGCGATCAGCCCTATCCGCCGTGGATGAGGCCGGGGGATGCGGCCGCCAAGCGGCACCGTGAACGCCGGTTCCGCATAGGTCATGCCGGGGATCGTCGTTGCGTCAAGCCGCCGGAAGAGCATTTGCTGGGTCTTCAGCAAGCCGACGTCGGCGAGATGAACGGAGACGATCACGATACTTCTCCCTCCTGCTCGGGAGCTAACCTAGGCATGATTAAGGACTTCCGAACCGTACCTAGGCAAGACTAAGTTGTCAACCGAGACCAAGATCGAGCCGACGCCCCGGCGGCGTCTGTCGGCGGCGGCGCGCCGCGAGGTGATCGCCGCGGCGGCAGCCGAGCTCTTTGCCGAGCGTGGCTACCGCGGCGCCTCGATCGAGGAGATCGCCCGCCGCTCCGGCGTCACGCCGCCGGTCGTCTACGAACATTTCGACTCAAAGCGCGAGCTCTACCGCGACCTGCTCGAGCGCCATTTCGCCGAGCTGCGGGAGGTGTGGGGCGAGCACTTCGTCGGCGACGATCCGCTCGAGCGGCGGATCGCCACGTCCTTCGACGCTTGGTTCGCCTACGTCGAAGCGCACCCCTTTGCCGGGCGGGTCCTCTTCCGCTACAGCACCGACCCGGAGATCGAGGCCGTCCACGCCGAGGTTGCCGAAAGTAGCCGCGAGGCGATCCTGCCGCTGTTCGCAGCCGAGCCCGGCGCCGAGAACGTCGCCGGCTCCGTCGCGGGCGAGGGCATCGAAATGGTCTGGGTCGTCCTCCGCGGCGTTCTCCAGGGTCTCGCGGTCTGGTGGTCCGAACATCCGGACGTCCCCCGTGAGCGCGTGGTGGCAACGGCGATGAACGCTCTCTGGATCGGCTTCGAGCGAGCCCAATCGGGATCGGCATGGGAAGGGCTCGAGTGAGTCGGCTAGGGGGCGCTGGGTCGGACCATCGCGCGTAGGTAGTCGCGCCAGGCATCCTCGATTTCGCCGATGCGGGCGTCGAAAGCGGCTTCAAGCGTAGGCGTCGAGCCGCCCGGAAGGATGTTCAGGGCGAGGCGCTCGCAGGCCTCCGGGCCGCGTTCGGTCTCGAGTAGGTCGAAGAGGGTGCCGCCGAGGATCACGGCGTCGCGCCGGGAGGGCGGGAACGACGGTCGCGAGCTCTCGCGCAGGCGCCTGATCACCGCTGCCCGGTAGAGGCCTACCTGGCGGGCGAAGTACTGCGCACCGCCCTCGACCAGCCAGGCCCAGCCGAGATAGCGGGCGAAGCGTCGCGGCGTCCAGGAGGGGGGGAGGTCCAGGTTGTTGGCGGCGACCACGAGCTGTGCGTAGAGGCGCTCGGCGGTGCCCCGCAACGCCTCGCGCGAGTCGTCGCCCGCGGCGCGCCGTTCCATGTGGGGGTCATTGAGCACGTGCAACTCGGTCGCCATCGCCCAGCCGGCGAGGTAGCGCCGCCCTGCCGGGGCCGCCGACCAGCGTGCCGCGGGCAGGAAGGGATGGGCGAGAGAGAGCAGCGCCGGGTTGGTGTGGATGACGACGGTGACTTGGCCGGGGACCGTCGCAAAACGATCCTCCAGCCGCAGCCGCAGTTCCTCCATGCGGTCCAGCGTGCGCTCGGCAAACGCCGCGTCGCCGCTGTCGTGGCGCGCGGTGAAGCTAAGCGAATGCGTCTCGACCCAGGGAATGGGGCGAGCCTACTAAGGCAGTCTTAGACCAGGACGGGTTCTGACGAGGTGCATGCCGAGTGGATCTCGGCGCGGGCGCGATCGAACTCCTCGTCGGCCATCACCGGCGTACCCTCGAAGGGCAGATCGCGGTCGATCTCGACCCAGGAGCGGCAGCCGTGGTACTCGTCGCGGACCCGGACCGTGACCGGCCGCGGGATGCGGTGGACCCGTAGCAAGAGGATATGCAGCGGGTGGCGCCGCTTCCAGTTGAGCCGCTTCTCGGCGTAGTCGGGGGTCCAGACGTAATAGGGGGAAAGCTCGTCGACGATGCGTGGGTTGGTGACCGTCAGGTGGTCGGTCACCTCGGCCCAGCAGCGCAGCCGGACGCGGTCGGGCTGGGGGATGCCGCCGTCCTGGATCAGCGCCGCGGGCGGCGGCTCCTCGTCGGGCCAGACACCCTCCTCGAGCGCGCGGCGCAGCTCCGGGTGGTGGGACTCGCGGACGAGGTTGTTCCGCTGATGGTCGAAGGTCGGGTAGAGGAAGAAGCGCTCGTGATCGAGCTCGAAGTGCTTGTTGTCCTCGCGGATTCCGCCCTTGCGCAGGGTCAGCAGTTGCTCGCCCTCGGCGAGAGCGCGCACGGTTACAGCCCATTCCTTTAAAGCGATCGGCATTTGAAGTCTTACCTCAAGAAGGTTGGTGAGTCTCCGGCTGGGAGGTGGGCGCCATTTGGACCCCTGTCCAGGCGAGAGCCCGCCCAAGGCCGCGCATTCTAGACCAGGCCGGCCGAATCGCCAAATTAATGCTGTGTGTGATCCAACACTCGGCCGTTGCCGCCTCCGCCGGGCGTTTCGATCCGCAGGATGTCGCCGGTTTGCAGGTCCCCCTCGCTCTTGCTCGGCAACCGCTTGTCGTTGAGGAAGTCGGCGCCGGCCCCGCCGTCCTCGCCGCCGTCGCGGCCGCGCGGGTGGTGTCGCCGGCGCTCGCCGATCAGCGTGTAGCGCATCGGCGCCAGTGCTTCGATCTCGCGCACGATCCCCTCGCCGCCATGCCGCGAACCGGCTCCGCCGCTGCCGCTGCGAAGGGCCAGTTCGCGCACCCGCAGCGGGAATTCGGTCTCCAGCGCCTCAACCGGGGTGTTGAGCGTGTTCGACATCGCGACGTGGATCGCGTTCGGCCCATCGGCGTCGGGGCAGGCGCCCTGTCCACCACCCAGGGTCTCGTAGTAGGTGAAGCCCTCTCCCGCAAGCGTCAGATTGTTCATCGTTCCCTGGCCCTGTGCCGGCACCGGCCGGGCGCCCGCCAGGGCAGCGATGGTCAGGTCGGCAACGCGGCTGGAGGTCTCGACGTTGCCGGCGGCGACGGCGGCCGGGAAGCACGCGTTGAGCAGGCAGCCCTCGGGCGCGATCACCTCGATCGGGCGGTAGGCGCCGGCGCAGGGAGGGGCGTCCGGGTCGGTCAAAACCCGCACCGCGAAGAATGCCGCCGCTTTGGTCACCGAGAGGGGGCAGTTGAGGTTGCCGTCGATCTGGTCGTCGGTGCCGCTGAAATCGAGCAAGAGCCGGTCGCCACGGACGCTCGCCTCGAGCCGCAGGGTGACATTCCGCGGCTCGCCGTCGGCATCGTCCTCCAGGACGTCCGTTGCCATGTAGTCGCCGTCGGGAAGCTCCGCCAGGGAGGCGCGGGTGCGGCGCTCGGCGTAGGCGAGGATCTCGTCCATGCCGGTGCGCAGCCGCTCGAGGCCATCGCGCTCTACAAGCTCGGCCAATCGCAGCTCGCCGATCCGGTTTGCCGCTGCCTGGGCGCGCAGGTCGGCGAGGCGTTGGCGCGGCGCGCGCATCTGGCCGGCGATCCGCTCCAGATCGCCTTCCCCGATGCGGGTGGGCGGGATCACAACGCCCTCCTCCTCGAGCCTGCGCGAGTGGGCGGGCATTCCCGCTGGACTGGGACCGCCGATGTCTGCATGGTGGGCGCGCGAGGCGGCGAAGCCGAGCAGCTCGCCGGCGACGAAGACCGGCGAGATCAGCGTCACGTCGGGCAGGTGGGTGCCGCCGCGGTAGGGGTCGTTGAGGATCCAAGCCTCCCCCGGCGCGTGTTCCTCGTCCAGCACGGCGGCGACCGCGTCTGGCATCGAGCCGAGGTGTACAGGGATGTGCTCGGCCTGCATCACCAGCTCGCCACGGGCGTCGAAGAGAGCGGTCGAGCAGTCGTGGCGCTCCTTGATGTTGGCCGAGTAGGCGGAGCGGATCAACGTCGCGCCCATCTCGTCGCAAGCCGCGCGCAAGCCGCCGATCATCACCTGCAGGCTGACCGGGTCGAGGCTCATTTCCCCGTCTCCCCGGACGTGCCGGTGGAACGGCGCCCATATGGACCTCTACGCACCGGCACGTCCGCTTGGATCGTGCCGGCTTCGTCTATTTCGGTGCGCCAGCCCGGCGGGACCACGAAGGTCGCCTCGGGGAGCTCGAAGACGACTGGCCCCTCCGCCTCGTGGCCGGCCGGGGGCTCGCCGTGCAGGATCGGCGTCTGAATCCACTTGCCCCCGAAGCGCACCGGGCGCTCGCTCTCGCGCAGGCGACTCCCTGGCGCTGCGGCCAGTTGTGGGCGCGGCCCGGGCGCCACCAGCGCCAGGCGGATGTGGACGAGGACGACCTCGCCGTCGGGATCGCGATGGCCGTAGCGCTCCTCGTGGGCCCGCTCGAAGCGTTCGATCAGGTCGACTGGGTCTGGACGCACGCTCCCTGAGACGGGTAGCTCGAAGGCCTGGCCCGTGTAGCGCATCTCGTAGATGGCCTCGAGATCTCGGTTACCCGCGTCATAGGCGGGAAAGTGAGACTTCGATACACAGTCCTCCTGGCCGGGCTGTGCGCGGCCCAGCCGAGAGGCCAGCTCGTCGACCTCGGCGGCGATCCGCTCCGCCTCGAAGTCCTCGCCGCTCAGCATCACCGTGCGGCTGGTGTCGCGGCGGCGGTCCGAGGCGCAGAGGCCGAGGGCCGAGAGGACGCCACCGGCGCGTGGACAGAGGATGCGTTCGATGCCGATCTCAGCGGCGATCGCCGCCGCGTGCATCGGTCCGGCGCCGCCAAAAGGCAGCAGGGCGAAGCGGCGCGGGTCGATCCCGCGCTCGACGGTGACGACGCGCAGCGCCCGCACCATCTCTTGGTTGGCCACCCGCACGATTCCCTCCGCGGTCTCGAGCTCGTCGAGGCCGAGCGAATCGGCCAGCGCTCCGACGGCAGCGCCGGCTGCGTCGAGGTCGAGAGCGACGCCTCCGGCAAGGGTCGACTCGGCGGCGAGGTGACCGAGCAGCAGGTTGGCGTCGGTCACGGTGGGCTCGGTTCCTCCCCGTCCGTAACAAGCGGGCCCGGGTTCCGCGCCTGCCGAGCGCGGCCCAACCCGCAGCGCTCCACCGGGGTCGCGCCAGCCGACCGACCCGCCCCCCGCGCCGACGGTGTGCACGTCGACCATCGGCAGCTGGATCGTGCGGCCGTCGATCTGGCGCGAGTCGGTTCGCCTCACCTCCCCGCCCTCGACTACGCAGACGTCGCAAGAGGTGCCGCCCATGTCGAGGCCGAGCGCATTGCCGTCGCCGCTGGTGCGGGCAAGGAGCCCGGCGCCGATTGCGCCGCCGGCCGGTCCCGAGAGGACGCTCCAGGCGCCCGCCCGCGCGGCTTCCTCGGCGCCGGCGACGCCGCCGGAGGACTGCATCACGACCGGGCGCGGAAGCCCGGCACCTGCCGCCGCCTCGGCGAGCCGTCCCAGGTAACGCTCGAGGAGCGGCGAGAGGTAGGCGTCGATCGTCGTCGTCGAGCAGCGCTCGTACTCGCGGAAGCGGGGCAGGACCTCGTGCGAAGCCGAGACGTGGATGTCAGGTAGCTCCGCGCGCAGGTGCTCGGCGAGTGCCTGCTCGTGCGACGGATCGAGGTAGGAGAAGAGCAGGCAGATCGCCACCGCTTCGGCGCCGCTCTCACCGACCAGATCCGCCAGCCGCTGCGCCTCGCCGCCGGCGAGCGGATCGATCTCGCCCTCAGGCCCGACCCGCTCGCTCGCCTCGAAGCGCAGCTCCGCCTCCACCAGCGGCGCCGGCTTCGGACTGCAGAGCCGGTAGAGCTCGGGGCGGTCCTGGCGACCGATCTCCAGCAAGTCGGCAAAACCCCTCGTGGCGATCAGCGCCGTGCGGGCGCCGCGTTCCTCCAGCAGCGCGTTGGTGCCCACCGTCATCCCGTGGGCGAACGACTCGACCGCTGCCGGTTCGGCACCCGCCTGCCTCAGCACCGCCTCGACCGCGCGGATGACGCCGACCGACTGATCCTCGGGCGTGGTCGGCAGCTTCGCCGTGTGAACCGTCTTGCCGTCGAGCAGGACGGCGTCGGTGAAGGTCCCGCCTACGTCGACTCCGAGCAGCATGCGCTGAAGCTAGCTCAGCGCCACTCCTCGCGCCGGGTCTCGCCGCCCGAGCCGAACACGATGTGGATGCCGTCGAGCTCGGGGTCGATGCTCGGACAGTCGGCGCGCAGGTGGCCGCCGCGCGACTCGACTCGCTCCAGGGCGCAGGTGGCGATCGCGCCGGCGAGCGGGTAGGGGTCCCCGCGCAGCTCGCGCAGCGGGTCGGGCTGGCGCATTGGGCCGGCGAGCCGCCAGACCGCGTCGCGGGTGGCTTCGCTCGGCGGGTGGAAGCGCCAATCCCCGGGCGACGGGCGGCTGCTCGCCGGTTTCTCCTCCAGCGCCGCATGGGCGGCGCGGCCGCCGAAGACGAAGCACTCGCTGAGCGAGTTGGAGGCGAGCCGGTTTGCGCCGTGCAGGCCAGTGCAGGAGCACTCGCCGACCGCGAGAAGGCCCGGCAGCGAGGAGCGGCCGTCGAGGTCCACCGCGATCCCACCCATCATGTAATGGGCGGCGGGGGCGACCGGGACGGGCTCGGCGCTCGGATCGAGCCCAGCCTCGCGCAGCGACTCGAAGATGTTGGGGAAGCGCGCGGGATCGAGCTGACGCAGGTCGAGGCGAACGCCGCCGCCGTCGGCTGCGACCCGTTCGAGGATCGCCGCGGTGACCTCGTCGCGGGGCGCCAGCTCGTCGGTGAAGCGGTGCCCGGCGGCATCGAGCAGGGTCGCTCCCTCGCCGCGCACCGCCTCGGTTACCAACTGCCCGTCGAAGCGAGTCCCGGGCAACGCCAGCGCCGTCGGGTGGAACTGGCAGAACTCGAGATCGGCCAGGTCGGCGCCCGCGGCGGCGGCCATCACCGAACCGGCGCCGATCGCACCGCGGGGGTTGCTGGTTCGGCGCCAGAGCGCCGCGGCGCCGCCGGTTGCGACGACGGTCGCCGCCGCCGCGATCGGCTCGGCGTCGGTCAGCAGTCCATGACAGCGCTCGCCGTCGCTCCACAGCCCGACGGCCGAGGTTTTCTCGCGGACCGCGATCCGTGGCTCGGCGGCGACCATCGCCGCCAGCTTCGCCGTGATCTCGTGTCCGGTCTGGCTGCCCCCGGCGTGGACGATGCGGCGGTGGGCGTGGCCACCCTCCAGGCCGAGTGCCAGCTCATCGTCCGGATCGAGGTCGAAGGCGACTCCGCGCGCGCGCAGCTCGCTCACCGCCGCGGGGGCCTCCTCGACCAGCGTTTGCACGGCGGACGGGCGGCAGAGCCCTCGACCCGCGGCGATCGTGTCAGCCGCATGCTGGGCGGGCGAGTCGCCGGGCTCGAGCGCCGCGGCGAGCCCGCCCTGGGCCCAGAAGCTGGCGCTCTGGGAGAGCGGCGTACGCGAGATCACCGAGACTGCCGCACCCTCCTCCGCTGCGCGCAGCGCCGTCCAGAGTCCCGCAGCGCCGCCGCCGACGACGGCGATGTCGCACGACGCTATCGCTGCGCCGCCTCTCGGCGTATCGCCTCGACCTGGCTTCGCAGCCAGGCGGCGGCCGCTTCGCGGGCGCGGGTCTCGACCTCGGCGCTGGAGCCCGCCGCCGAGGTGGTGCGCCGTTCGGCTTCTTCGACTCGCTTCTCGGCTGCCTCGGTCTGCGCCTCGATCTCGGCCAGCCGGCTCTCGGCGGCCGCAATCGCTTGGTCCTTGGCGCTGCGTTCGCGCTCCAGCTCCGCGGCGTGCTCCCGGCGCAGGTTCTCCAGCGCTTCGGCGCCGGCTTGGCGCTCCTTCTCCAGATCGACTTCGAGCGCCCTGATCTCCGCGGTGGCTCGCTCTTCCGCTGCCACTGCGGCCTCCATCGCCTGTCGCAGCCGCCGTTCGGCTGCCTCGACCTGGGCGCCGGGGGCGTCGTTGCCGGGGTCGCGCTTCTCCTCGCTCATCGCCAACCCAATCTATTACTTGCCGCTGCTTCGACGGACGAGCACGCCGGCGTAGGCGGCGAGCGTTCGCTCGGCCATTCGCCTCGCCGACAGCGAGGTTGCCCGTGCGACGCCGACCACCCGAGGGTCGGGTGCTGCCAGATGTGGCAGCACGGCTTCGCTCCACGCGGCGGCATCGAAGGGGGCGCAGACGGTTCCCTCGATCCCTGCGAGGGCAAATGGCGCGATCCCGACCGGGGTCGAGAGGACGGGCACGTTGCAGGCGAGCGCCTCGACGCAGGCCAGGCCAAATCCCTCGTAGTCGGAGGTGACCAGGACCGCGTTCGCCGCGTTGACCCAGAGCGGCATCAGGTCAGGATCGATCGCGCCGCCGGTGAGCAGCTCGGCATCGCCGGCTGCCGCCACCTCGACTGCGCGATCGACGCGCTTCTCTTGACGATCGGGGTCGGCGGGGAAGAGCAGGTAGCGGCCGTCTGGATCGAGGCCGAGTTGCTGCCGGGCCTCGAGTCGGGGCAAAGGGCGAAAGCGACTGAGGTCAGGGCCGCAGGGCAGGACCGCGGAGCCGGGCACGGGGGGAAGCCCCGGCCTGCCGTCCTCGGGCCCGAAGAGCGCGCCTGAGACGGCGGCGACGAGGTCGGCACGCCAGGCAAGGCGCCGCGAGAGTGGGCCGACCACGGGGTGGCGGACATCGGTGCCGTGGAAGGTGACGATCAGCGGTCGAGCGCCGGCGAGAAGGGCCGACCAGGCGGTCAGGCCGTAGTGGACGTGGACGAGATCGAAGCTCTCGCGGCGCAGCAGCCGCCGCAGGCGCAGCGCAGCGGGGATGTAGTGACTGGAGCCGCGGAGAAAGCTGAACACCTCGACGTCGACGCCGAGGCGACGGATCTCCTCGACCTGGTCGCGCACCCACCGGCCCCGCTGTGGGGCGGCTGCATCCGGAACGAAGTTGGTGACGACCAGCACCCGCATCGGCCGCTGAGCGTACCCGCCGCCGGGGCCGTCAGCTGCTTGTGACCGACTTTTGACATTTCGACCGCAGAGTTGGCCCATTTACGTCTAGATCCGTGACGCGCGGCCTTGGAGCATCGGGGCAAATCCAAAGGAGGCTCCGATGATTTACGCGCTGATGGGCATCGCACACGCCGCGATCGAGCGGCGAGTGCGGGCGATCCGGGCTCTGGCCGGGAGCGAGCGGGGGCAGGGCACGGTCGAGTACGTCGGCTTGATCCTGCTCGTCTCGCTGCTGATGGTCGGGATGGTCGCCGCGATGAAGGGCTACAGCGGCAAACAGGGAACCGAGCTCGCCGATGTGATCGTCAACAAGATCAAGGAGGCGGTCGACAAGGTGGCGTTCAAATGAGGGTGGAGGAGGGGCGGCTCGCTGTGCGGGCCGCCCCGTTCGTCGCCCCCGCGATGCGTCCGCACGGGTCCCAAGGGCTTGGTGCGGCGATGGCGACCGACGCTAGGGTTATGCTGTATTCCAGCATGAAGCATCGAACCCAGCTATATCTCGACGAAGGCCAGTACCGCTGGCTGCGGCAGCGGGCGGGCAAGTCCGGCAGCATCGCCGCGGTGGTGCGCGAGCTGATCGACGCCGAGCGCAGCCGTCTCGCCGATCCCGCCGGCGATCCACTGCTTCGCTTCCTCGTCGACGAGGCGCCCGGGAAGGGTCGCGAGGGCACGAGCGTGAGCACGCTGGACCGCGACCTCTACGGCTCATGAGGTCGGTCTTCGTCGACACCAGCGCGTTCGTCGCGCTGCGCAACGAATCGGAGGCCGAGCACGAGCGGGCGCGTGCGGCGCTGGCGAGCCTGATCGAGGCCGGCGCGACGCTCTTCACCTCGAACTACGTCTTCGCCGAGACCTACACAGCGCTGCTGGTCAGGGTCGGGCGCGAGGAGGCGATCGAGTGGGGTCGCCGCTTTCGGGCCGGCGAGGCTATAGAGCTTGTGCGGTTGGAGCCTGACGTGGAGGACGAGGCCTGGCAGATCCTCGAGCGCCATCGCGACAAGCAGTGGAGCTACGTCGACGCGACCTCCTTCGCTCTGATCGAGCGCGACGGCGGCGGCGAGGCGTTCGCCCTCGACGCGCACTTCTCCCAGCGAGGGCTGCGCGTGTGGCCGGAGGCGTGAGTCTCGGGGCCAAGACCGGCATGCTCATGACAGACTCGCGACATGCCAGCCTCGCGTAGTTACGACCGTGCTCCGGCCGACATCCGGCTGATCGATATCGACCCCGGCTTCGTCGCCAGCGCCGACGGCTCGGCGCTGATCTCGATCGGCAAAACCAGGGTGATCTGCACCGCCTCGGTCAACGAGAGCGTGCCGAAGTGGATGGGGGGACGGGGCAAAGGCTGGGTCACCGCCGAGTACTCGATGCTGCCCGCCTCTACCGGCGATCGCAAGGCGCGCGACATCTCGCGCGGCAAGCAGGACGGCCGCGGGGTCGAGATCCAGCGGCTGATCGGTCGTTCGCTGCGGGTCGTGGTCGACTTCAAGGCATTGGGCGAACGCAGCGTGTACGTCGACTGCGACGTACTCGAAGCCGATGGCGGCACCCGTTGCGCTGCGATCACCGGCGGCTACGTGGCGCTGCGCCTTGCCCTGCAGAAGCTGCTCGACGCGAACAAGATCGAGACGATGCCGCTGACCGGATCGGTCGCGGCGGTCAGCGTCGGCATGGTCGACGGGCGGGCGCTCTGCGACCTCGACTACGGCGAGGACTCGCGCGCCGAGGTCGACGCGAACGTGGTGATGACCGGCGACGGCGGCCTGGTCGAGGTGCAGGCGACCGCGGAGCGGACGCCGCTCTCTCGTGCCTCGCTCGACGAGTTGCTGGAGCTCGCCGAGATGGGCATCTCGCGACTGCGCCAGGTGCAGGAGCGAGTAGCCGGGTAGCCGGATTTGATCTTCGCCACCGGCAATAAGCACAAGCTGCGCGAGATGCGCGAACTGCTGCCCGGAGTCGAACTGGAGCCGTTGCCAGAAGGGGTCGAGCTACCGCCGGAGGATGGCGACAGCTTCGCGGCGATCGCCCTCGACAAGGCGCGCGCGGCGCACGAGGCGACGGGCGAGCCGACGATCGCCGACGATTCGGGGATCGGTGCGGTGGCGCTCGGCGGCCGTCCGGGGATACATTCGGCGCGCTACGGCGGTGAGGGCGCCAGCGACGAGGAGAACCTGGAAAAGCTGCTGCGCGAGGTCGCCGCGGCGGGCGAGGAGCGGGGCGCCTACTACGTCTGCGCGCTGGCGCTGATCGAAGCCGATGGCTCCGAGCACGTCTTCGAGGCCCGTTGCGACGGTCACCTGATCGAGAGCGCCCGCGGCGAGGGCGGCTTTGGCTACGACCCGGCCTTCGTCCCCGATGCGACCGGCCCCGACGACTCCCGCACCTACTCTGAGATCGGCCAGGCGGAGAAGAACGAGATCAGCCACCGCGGTCGCGCCGCGAAGCTGTTGGCCCGGCATCTCCGCGCCGGTGGCGCGGCGCCGGCGGGACGATGATCCGCTCCAAAAGCGGGGCAGCGGCGCTTTCGATCGCCTCCAATCTCGTCCTGATCGCGATCAAGCTCGCCGCCGGGGCGATCACCGGCTCGATCGCGATCGTCACCGAGGCGATCCACTCGCTGATCGACCTGGTTGCCTCGGTCATCGCCTTCGTCTCGGTGCGCAAGGCAGGCGAGCCGGCCGACGCCGATCACCCCTACGGCCACGAGAAGGTCGAGAGCCTGGCGGCGGCGATCGAGGGAATGCTGATCCTGGTTGGAGCCGGGATCATCGTCTTCGAGGCGACTCACCGGCTGGTCGTCGGGTCCCAGGTCGAGACCCTCGGCGTCGGCATCGCCGTGATGGGCTTCTCGGTCCTCGCCAACCTGGTCGTCTCCACGGTCCTCTCGCGGCGGGCGAAGGAGGACGACTCGCCGGCGCTGGAGGCCGACGCCGCGCACCTACGTACCGATGCCCTCACCTCGGCCGGTGTCCTCGTCGGCCTAGCGCTGGTTCAGATCACCGGCATGGTCGCCTTCGACTCGATCACCGCCCTGGTCGTAGCCGCGGCGATCGTCACCGCGGGCCTGAGGATCCTGCGCCGCTCCTCCGGGGTGCTGATCGACGAAGCGCTGCCCGGCGATGAGATGGACCGGATCGAGGCGGCGATTGCCGCGGCCCGCACCCCGGAGGTCGCCGGTTACCACAAGCTGCGCGCCCGCCGTGCCGGCAGCCGCCGCTACATCGACTTCCACGTGCAGTACCGCTCGGGGACCAGCCTCGAGCGCGCCCACGAGCTCGCCCACCAGATGCGCGGCGAGATCGAGGCGGAAATTCGCCGCGCCGACGTCCTGATCCACGTCGAGCCGGAGGCCTCCCTCCGCAAGCCCGAAGGCGACGAGGGTCCGTATCGCGCCGGTTGACGAGGAGGCGGCGGTCTAAGGACCATTCTCAAAACCCTCGCGCACGTCTGGCGGCGGCGGACACACTTCGCGGGGCGGCGTCCTCAGTCGGCCAAATAGCGCTGCTATTCGGCCTCCCTGCGTCCTTGTCCCGCTCGGTCCGGCGCGCGCCAGCCGCACACGCCGGTTTTGAGAATGGTCCTACGGCGAAGGCAGCAGATTGACCGCGGCGGCGAGGCCGACGGCGATCACCGTGACCGTGTAGCCGGTGTAGCCGCTGATCGCGAAGAGGACGGCGGCGATCGCACAGATGGCGACGACGGTGATCCAGGAAGCGCGGGCCAGGGACACGGGCCGGTATTTTGGCCGAGATGCCCGACGATGCCGCGACCGGGGTTGTTTCAGGCGATGCCGCCGAGGGCGCCCTCGCCTACCTGGCCGAGATGTCGCTCGACCTGCGCGGCGCCGCGATCCTCGGGGAAGGAGGGGCCGTGCTCGCAGCCAGCGACCGCCCGGAGCGCTGGCGCGAGGATGCGGCGGCTCTGTTCGAGGTCGCCGATCGCGCCGGCAACGAGCCGGTCGAGCAGATTCACATCGGCACCGAGCAGGGCGAGGTCTTCGCCCTGCGCCACGCCGGGCTGGCGGCGGTCGCGGTGACCGAGCGCTTCGCGCTGGCTTCGCTGACCTTCTTCGACCTGCGCGCGCTGCTGCGCGACCTGGCCGGCGGCGGCGACGGCCGGGCGGGGGAGGCGCCACCCGATGCCGCCTAAGCCGCACCGGGTCCTCCTCGACCGGGTCTCCGGGTACGCCGACGAGGCCGCTGCCTACATGCGCCGTCGCCGCGCCTCGCGCCGCCCCTTCGCCCGCCTCTATTACAAGGGCGGGCGCGCCGAGGATCACGCCGGCGACTCGGCGGTGGGCGGCGAGCTCTTCGTCGCCGCCGGCAGGCTGATCGAGGTCGCCGGGAAGAAGCCGTGAGTCGGGGAGCCGAGCTGCTCGACCCGGCGGTCGCCGAGCGGGTCATCGCCCGCGCCCTCGCCCACGGCGGCGAGTTTGCCGAGGTCTTCGCCGAAAGGCGCAGCGGCCTGACCCTGGCGATCGACGAGTCGCGAATCGAGTCGGTGCAGACCGGTGCCGAAGAGGGAGCGGGGGTGCGGGTGCTGAACGGCGGCACGACCTACTTCGCCCACGTCGACGGCCTCGACCCCGCCGACATCGAGCGGGCAGCCGGCGAGGCGGCGGCTGCGCTGCGTGGAGATCGCACCGAGCCGCGGCCGCTGAGTGCCGAGGAGAGGAGTCCGCAGCCGATCGAGCGCCCCCCGGGCGACGTTCCCGCCGCGCGCAAGGCGGAGCTGTTGCGCGAGCTGGACGAGCGCGCCCGCTCGGCCGGCGGCGAGATAGCCCAGGCGATGGCCTCCTACGGCGAGGCGCGGCGCGAGGTCGCCGTTGCCAACTCCACCGGCCTGTTCAGCGGCGACGATCGCAGCAGGGTGCGGATCGGCGCCCAGGTAGTCGCCCGCCGCGGCGACCGGGTCGAGACCGGCGCCGAGACCCTCGGCGGGCACCGCGGCTTCGAGCTCTTCGACGACGACCCCGCTGCGATCGCCGCCAGTGCCGCTCGCAAGGCGCTCGTCCTGCTCGACGCCGGGCCGGCGCCCACCGGCTCGATGCCGGTTGTGGTCGGCGGCGGCTTCGGCGGCGTCCTCTTCCATGAGATGACCGGACACGGGCTCGAGGCCGACCACGTGCAGAAGGGCGCCAGCGTCTACGCCGGCAAGCTCGGCGAGCAGGTCGCCCAGCCCTTGCTCACGGCTTATGACGACGGGCGCATGCCGGGGGAGTGGGGGAGCGACGCGATCGACGACGAGGGAGCGCCGACCCAGAAGACCAAGGTGATCGAGGACGGCCGCCTTGTCGCTTTCCTCTACGACCGCCAGAGTGCCGAGCGCGACGGCGCTCCCCAGACCGGCAACGGTCGCCGCGAGAGCTTTCGCTACCTGCCGATCCCGCGTATGACCAACACCTACATCGCTCCTGGCGAGGCCGAGCCGGAGGCGATCATCGCCGAGGTCGAGCAGGGCTTCTACGCCGTCTCCTTCGCCGGCGGGCAGGTCGACCCGGCGACCGGCGATTTCGTCTTCGGCGTCAACGAGGGCTACCTGATCGAGGGCGGCAAGGTGACCCAGCCATGCCGGGGAGCCACCCTGGTGGGCAACTGTCTCGAGGCCCTTGCCGCGATCGACGCCGTTGGCAACGACTTCTGGATGAAGACCGGGATGTGCGGCAAGGGCGGCCAGAAAGTGCCGGTCGGCACCGGCCAGGGACACGTCCGGATCGCCTCGATGACGGTCGGAGGGACGCAAGCGTGAGCGATCTCGCCGAGCTGGCCACGAGCGCGGTCGAGCGCGCCGTCGCGGCGGGCGCCGGCGATGCGGAGGCTTACACCAGCGAAGCGGAGAACCGCGAGGTCCGTGTTCATGGCGGCGAGGTCGAGAGCCTGACGGCGGCCACCCAGCGCGGCCTCGGCCTGCGCGTCTGGATTGGCGGGCGGGTCGGCTACGGCTTCGGAACCGACCTCTCGTCGGCTGGAATCGAGGCAATCGCCGCACGTGCGGTCGAGGCCGGCCGCGTCGCCGACGAGGACGAGTTTGCCGGCTCCCCCGACGGCGGCGGCGAGGCGCCGGCGCTGGCGGGCTTGAGCGACGTCTCACTGGCCGAGTGGTCGCCTGCCCGGATCGCCGACCTGGCCCTGGCCGTGGAGCGGACGGCGCTGGAGTCCGACACCAGAATCGCCGCGGTCGAGCAGGCCGTCTACTTCGACAGCGCCGAGCGCGTCGCGATCGCCGCCTCCTCCGCGCCGGGAGGCGAGTACGAGACGACGAGCTGTTACGCCTACCTGCAAGCGCTGGCGGAGGGGAAGGACGGCCGTGAGACCGGGCTGGGCTTTGGCCTTGCGCGGGGCCCGGCGGGCCTCGATCCGGCGGCCATCGGCCGCGAGGGCGCCGAGCGCGCCACCGAGATGATCGGCTCCTCGAAGCCGGCCTCGCGCACCTGTCCGGTGGTGCTCGACCCGACCGTCGCGGCCAGCTTCGTCGGCCTGCTCGGCCGGGCGGTCGGCGCCGACGCGGTGCAGCGTGGACGTTCGCCGCTCGCCGGGCGCCTCGGCGAGGAGGTCGCCGCCGGGGCCTTCGTATTGAACGACGACGGCCTCGACCCGGAAGGCTTCGCCACGGCGCCGGTCGATGCCGAGGGGACCCCCCGCCGGCGCACGGCGCTGATCGAGGCGGGCCGCCTGCGGACCTACCTCTACGACTCCTACACGGCGCGCCGCGGCGGCGCGCTCACCACCGGCAACGCAGGGCGCTCCGGCTACCGCTCGCCGCCGGGCGTGTCGGCGTCCAACCTGATCGTCAGCCCCGGCACGGCGAGCCTCGAGCAGCTGCTGCGCGAGGCCGGCGACGGCGTCTACATCAACGACGTCGCCGGCCTGCACTCTGGGGTCAACCCGGTCACCGGCGTCTTCTCAGTGGGCGCCTCGGGGCGGTCGATCGACGACGGCGTTCTGGCCGAGCCGCTGCGCGAGTTCACGATCGCCAGCGACCTGGTCTCGATGCTCCGCGCCGTGCTTGCCGCGGGGTCGGAGCCACGCTGGGTGCCCTTCGGCGGCTCGGTCAGCACGCCGCCCTTGCTGATCGGCGAGATGACGGTCAGCGGATCCTGATCCGCTCGGGGCGGAATCGAGGCCCAGAGCCGACTTACGCCCGCCGTCGCTGTTAGATTGCCGCCCGACCTCAACGACCCGACGGAGGAGCATCGACGTGACCAAGGCTGAATTTCTCGATCAACTGGCATCGGATGAGCGTGTGGGCAGCAAGAAGGGCGCGAGCGAGGCACTCGACGCGGTGCTCGAGACGATCACCGAGACCCTGAGCGGCGGCGGCGAGGTCAGCTTCACCGGCTTCGGCAAATTCCACGTCGCCGAGCGTGGTCCGCGCCAGGGCGTCAACCCACGCACCGGCGAGCGGATCACGATCCCAGGGGGCAAGGTACCCCGCTTCTCCGCCGGATCGGCGCTGAAGGCCAAGGTCAAGGGCTGAGCTCTAGAGCACCCGCCAGATTTTTCGCCGCTGCTGCCGTCCTCTGCGGCTTCGTCGTCGTGATCGTCGTGATCGCGACGGCACTTGGCGGCGGTGACGATGGGGGAGGCTCCGGCGGCGGCTCGGGCCACGCTGGGCATGTGAAGCAGAGCGAGGCTCCGGCTCATACCGCCAAGATCTACGAAGTGCAGAGCGGCGACACGCTCACCTCGATCGCCCACGAGACCGGTGTGCCGGTTGCGGACATCCTCAAGCTGAATCCCGGGGTCGATCCCCAGATCCTGATCTCGGGTGAAAAGCTGAAGCTGCGGTGATCGGGGGTCCCGGCCGCTTCCTCGCCGCGCTGATCGCCGCTGCGCTACTCGCCGGAGCTCCCGCGGCCACGGCGAAGCCGCCACAGCTCGAGGCCCGCGCCTGGGCCCTGATCGACGCCGGCTCCGGCGAAGTGCTCGCCTCCCACGCCGCTCCCCGTCAGCTGCCGATCGCCAGTACGACCAAGCTGATGACCGCCTATGTGGCTTTGCGTGAGCTGTCGCTGGGCCGGATCGTCAGGGCGGCGCCGTACGTGCCGGAATACGGCGAGTCGCTGCTGGGGTTGCGGCCCGGGCAGCGGATCAGCGTTCGCGATCTGCTCTACGGCCTGATCCTGCGCAGCGGCAACGATGCCGCCTACGACCTCGCCCGCGCCGCCGCCGGCTCGGAGCGGCGCTTCGTCGGCCAGATGAATCGCTACGCCGCGGCGCTTGGGCTCTCCGACACGCACTACGCCAACCCGATCGGCCTCGATCAGCGCGGCAATCACTCGAGCGCCGCCGACCTCGTCACCCTGACCCGGCACCTGCTCGAGATCCCGGCCTTCGCCAGGATCGCCGCTTCGCGCAGCGCAGTGCTGCGCAGCGTCCGCCCGTCGCGACGGATCTCGACGATCAACGAACTGCTCTCGATGGCCCCCTGGGTCAACGGGGTGAAGACTGGCCACACTTTCGGCGCCAAGTACGTCCTCGTCGGCTCGGGGAGGCGCAAGGGGGTCGAGCTGATCGCCGCGGTGGTCGGCACCGAGACCGACGAAGAGCGTTTCGACGACACCCTGCAGCTGCTCGAATACGGCTTCTCCGGGTACCGGAAGCGGGTGCCGATCCACGCCGGGCAGACGCTTGTCACGCCGTCGATTGCCTATGCGGGCGGCGACTTGAAGCTGCGTGCCGCAAGGACCGTGGCGGTCGGGGTTCGACCCGGGCAACGGATGAGCATCTCGGTGCGAGCGCCGCAAGAGGTCAAGGGCCCGATCCCCCGCGGGGCCAGGCTGGGCACGGCAGTCGTCCGGGTCGACGGCCTACGGGCGGCGGCGGTTCCGCTGCTGGCGGACCGGACGGTGCCGAAGGCGAGCACGTTTGAGCGGGTGCGCAGCTTCGTCGAGGACAATCTGCTCTGGATCGTGCTGGTGCTGTCGGCGATACTGATCGCGGCAGTCCTTCTGAGGAGGCGCCGCACCAGATGATTCTCACCGTAACCCTCAATGCCGCGATCGACCGCACGGTCGCGGTGCCGAATTTCCGCCTCGGCCACCGCCACCGGGCGGTCGAGAGCCGCACGGTCGCCGGCGGCAAGGGGATCAACGTCGCTCGTGCCCTGCGTCTGCTCGGACGGCCGGTGGTCGCCGCCGGATTCGCCGGCGGGCCGACCGGCAACCGGATGCTGGAACAGCTGCGCAACGAGGCGATCCTGACCGACTTCACCTGGATCGCGGGCGACACCCGGATCAACATGGCGGTCGTCGACCCGACCTCGGGAGAGCAGACCGAGATCAACGAGCGCGGGCCGGCGGTCAGTCCGGAGGAGGTCGAGCGCTTCGTCGAGCGCCTGCGCTACCTCGCTCGCGGGGCGAAGATCTGCGTGCTTGCCGGCACCCTGCCACCCGGTGCCGGGGCGGAGCTCTATGCACGGCTGGTCGAGGACCTGCGCGAGTGCGGCGTCAGGTCGATTCTCGACTCGGAGGGCGAGGCGATGCTGGCCGGCCTGCGCGCCGGGGCATCGGTGGTCACGCCCAACGAGCGCGAGGCGGAGGAGCTGGTCGGGCAGGAGTTCTCCGACGGCGACGACTTCGTCCAGGGGCTCTCCGAGCTGGTCCGGCTCGGGGCCGGCGAAGCCGCGATCACGCGGCCCGACGGCTGCGTCGCCGTCGTCGGCGAGGGCGCCGAGCGGCGCCTGCTCGAAGTTCGGACCAAGCCGTTGGAGCCGGTCTCGACGGTCGGCTCCGGGGATGCCTTTCTCGCCGGCTATGCCGCCGGCATCTATGACGGACGCGAGCCGGAGGAATGCCTCGCCTATGGCGTCGCCTGCGGCGCCGAGTCGACCCAGCACTTCGGTGCCGGCACTGTCGACCGCCGCCGGGTCGAGCGGCTGCTCGACGAGGTCGAGGTGCGGGACTTGGGGGTCCACGCGGAAGTGTAGGCTGGCTGTTCAACGCCACCACTTCCTTGGAGGATCGATTTGGAGATCGACATCGGTCGAGGCAAGAAGGGGAGGCGCGCTTACGGATTCGATGACATCGCGATCGTTCCGTCGCGCCGCACCCGCGATCCCGACGACATAGACATCAGTTGGGACCTAGGTCCCTATCGCTTCGAATTGCCCCTGGTCGCCTCGGCGATGGATGGTGTGGTCAGTCCCGACACCGCCGTCCTCGTCAACCAGCTCGGCGGTCTGGGAGTGCTCAACCTGGAGGGGGTCTGGACCCGCTTCGAGGATGCCGAGGAGCAGCTGGAGAAGGTCGCCGCCGCGCCCAAGCACGAGGCCACCCGGATCATGCAGGAGATCTACACCGAGCCGGTCAAGCCGGCGCTGATCGGCAAGCGGATCGCCGAGATCAAGGAGCGGGGCGCGGTTGCCTGCGGCTCGCTGACGCCGCAGAAGGTGCGCGAGCACTACGAGATCGCGGTCGAGGCGGGGATCGACATCCTCGTCATCCAGGGCACGGTGATCTCGGCCGAACACGTCTCGACCACCGTCGAGCCGCTCAACCTGAAGGAGTTCATCTCCGAGGTGCCGGTGCCGACCGTGGTCGGTGGCTGTGCCTCCTACTCGACCGGGCTGCACCTGATGCGGACCGGCGCCGTCGGCGTTCTGGTCGGGGTCGGCCCCGGCGCCGCCTGTACGACGCGCGGCGTGCTCGGGATCGGCGTCCCGCAGGCAACGGCGATCGCCGACGTCGCCGCGGCCCGTGCCCAGCACATGCTGGAGACCGGCGAATACGTCAACGTGATCGCCGATGGCGGCATGCGCACCGGTGGCGACGTCTCCAAGGCGATCGCGGTGGGTGCCGACGCGGTGATGGTCGGCTCGCCTCTGGCCCGCGCCAAGGAGGCGCCGGGTCGCGGCTTCCACTGGGGGATGGCCACCTTCCATCCCTCTTTGCCCCGGGGAACCCGGGTCTCGACCAAGCAGGACGGGACGATGGAGGAGATCCTGCTCGGCCCCGCCCAGGAGAACGACGGCACCTTCAACCTGATGGGGGCGCTGAAAACGTCGATGGCAACCACCGGCTACGAGGACATCCGTTCCTTCCAGCGGGCCGAGGTGATGGTCGCGCCGGCGCTGATGAGCGAGGGCAAGAAGCTGCAGAACGAGCAGTCGGTCGGGATGGGCTCGAATGGCCGGGCGGCGGTATCCGCCGGTGTTGGAGTCGCCGACGACTGAGGCCGGCGCCCGGACAGCGCCGGCCCAGGCCTCCGAGGAGGTACTCGTCCTCGACTTCGGCGGGCAGTACTCCCAGCTGATCGCGCGAAGAATCCGCGAATGTGGGGTCTTCGCCGAGCTGCTGCCGGCCACCGCTTCGGCGGAGGCGATCCGGGAGCGGGCGCCGAAGGGCCTGATCCTGTCCGGGGGTCCCGCTTCGGTGTACGAGCCGGGGGCACCGAGCTTCCCAACCGAGCTGCTCCATCTGGGCATCCCGATGCTTGGCATCTGTTACGGAATGCAGGCGATGGTCCAGGCGCTCGGAGGCAAGGTCGAAGAGGCGGAGTCGGGCGAGTTCGGGCGGGCCGACTTGACCGTGCGCAACAGCGGCGGCCGGCTGCTGGGCGGGCTGCCGGAGGAGCAGAGCTGCTGGATGAGCCACCGCGACGCCGTGTTCGAGCCGCCGCCGGGCTTCACCGCGCTCGCCTCGACGCCGGCCTCGCCGGTGGCCGCCTGCGAGGCGCCCGACCGCGGCCTCTACGGGATCCAGTTCCACCCCGAGGTCGTCCACACCCCCTACGGGACCGAGGTCTTGACCCGGTTCCTGCGCGACATCGCCGGCTGCGAGGAGCAGTGGTCGCCTCAATCCGTCATCGCCGAGCAGGTTGCTGCGATTCGGGCTCAGGTCGGCGAGGGTCAGGTCATCTGCGGGCTCTCGGGCGGCGTCGATTCCTCGGTCGCGGCCCTGCTCGTCCACAAGGCGGTGGGGGAGCAACTGACCTGCGTCTTCGTCGACCACGGACTGATGCGGCTGAACGAGGCCGAGCAGGTGGTCGAGGCCTTCAGCCAGTTCGGCATCCCGCTCGTCCACGTCGACGCCGAAGAGCGCTTTCTCGCCAAGCTCGCCGGGGTCGACGAGCCGGAGCGCAAGCGCAAGATCATCGGCGAGGAGTTCATCCGCGTCTTCGAGGAGGAGGCGGCGAAGCTCGACGAGGTCGACTTCCTCGTCCAGGGCACCCTCTACTCGGACGTGATCGAGTCCGGCGGCAGCGATCACGCGGCGACGATCAAGTCCCATCACAACGTCGGCGGCCTGCCCGACGACCTCGAGTTCGACCTGGTCGAGCCGCTGCGGATGCTGTTCAAGGACGAGGTGCGAGCGGTCGGCGCCGAGCTCGGCATGCCCGAGCGGATGGTCTGGCGACAGCCCTTCCCGGGGCCGGGGTTGGGGATCCGGATCGTCGGTGGCGAGGTGAACAGGGAGCGGCTCGACATCCTGCGCGCCGCCGACGCGATCCTCCAAGAGGAGATCCGCGCCGCCGAGCTCTACCGGCAGCTCTGGCAGTCCTTCTGCGTGTTGCCGGTGGTGCGCTCGGTCGGCGTTCAGGGAGACGGTCGCACCTACGCCTACCCGATCGTGATCCGCGCGGTCACCTCCGACGACGCGATGACCGCCGACTGGGCCCGCCTCCCCTATGACCTGCTGGAGCGCGTCTCCAACCGGATCATCAACGAGATCAAAGACGTCAATAGGGTGGCGCTCGATATCTCCTCCAAGCCGCCCGCCACGATCGAGTGGGAGTGAACGCGAGCTAGGGTCGGCGGCGATGCCGTCCTTTGCCGTATCGATAGCGACCCTCAGCCTCGTGCAGGCCGCGCTCGTGGCGCTGCCTCGGGCGCGGCGGTTTGCCTGGCTCGATGCCTTCCGCAGTCCCTGGTGGGCGCTGGTGCCCGCGCTCTCGATCGTCGTGGTGATCGGCATCGTCGGTTGGGAAGGCGAATCGGCGACCGCGCTCTCCTGGCTGGCTCTGGTCGCCGTGCCGCCCTTCGCGGCGCTGGCGCTCGGCTGGCTGATCTACGGCGCCCGGCCGGAGTGGGCGGCGGCGGTTGCGCCGCTGTTCGTCCTTGCCTGGGCCGCGCCGGGCTCGCTCCTCGGCGAGGCTGCGGCGACGACGCTGACCGCGCTCGGCTGCGTCGGGCTTGGCTGGCTACTGGTCTCGGTGGCACCGGCGTTCTGGCTGAAGCTGGGGATCTATGCGATGGCCGCCGTCGACACCTGGTTCGTCGCCACCGACCTGCTTCAGGGCCCCAATGCGACCCTCACCGCCGCGGCGCCCAGCGGGCTGCCGCGCCTGCAGGTCGCTCACTTCGGGGACGCGCTGATGGGATTCGGGGATTTCTTCGTCGCCGCCACCCTGGGCTGCCTTCTCGCCATCTCACCTCGCCGCCAGACGCGTGTTGCGTTGCTCGTCGCGGTTCTCGCCCTGGCGTTCGACCTGTTCTTCTTCGCCGTCGACACCCTGCCGGCAACGGTCCCAGTCGCCCTGGCCCTGGTCCTGGTCGAGTCGAGAGACCGACGTAAATAATAAAAATGAATCTCATTTTGATTTAATGCCCGCGTGCTCGAGACGTTCCAGCTGCCCTTCGTCCAGCGCGGTCTGATCGAGATCCTGATCCTCTCGGTTCCGGCCGGGCTGCTCGGTACCTGGATCGTCATGCGCGGGCTGGCCTTCTTCTCCCATGCGGTCGGCACGGCAGCCTTCCCCGGGCTGGTGCTGGCCGACGGGCTGGGTTTTGCCGCGCCGCTAGGGGCCTTCGCCGCTGCGCTCGTGTTTGCGGTGGGCGTTTCGGTGCTGCGCGGCCGTCGCTCCGGCCAGGACACGGCCGTGGCGCTCGTCCTCGCCGGTTGCCTCGCCGCCGGCGTCATCCTCGCCAGTGACGTCTTCGGCTCGGGCTCGAACATCGAGACGCTGCTCTTCGGCAGCCTGTTGCTGGTCGACGGTGGCGACATCGGGCTCGCCGCCGCGGCGGCCGTGGCGACCTTGGTCGCCAGCGCTCTGCTCGGCCGGCACTGGCTCCGCGCCGGCTTCGATCCCGGCCTGGCGGGCCCAGCCCGGCCGGATCCCCGGGTTTTGGACGCCGTCCTGATCGGCCTCGTCGCTTTGGCGACGGTGGCGGCCCTGACCGTGGTCGGGGCGCTTCTCGTCACCGCACTCTTCCTGGTGCCTGCTGTCACCGCGCGGTTGCTCACCAGCCGGCTGCGGTCCTGGCAACTGCTCAGCGTCGGTCTGGTCGCGCTCGAGGGTGTCGTAGGGCTCTGGCTCTCGGTCGAAACCGATGCGCCCCCCGGCGCGACGATCGCCTGTGTTGCGGGAGCCGGTTTCATCGTCGTGGCCGCCGGTCAGGCGGTGGGGCGGCTGCCGCGCCTCGCCGTCCTCGCAACCGCGCTCGGCGCGTTGGCTCTGCTGGGTGTGGGCTGTGCTGCCACCGGTGGCAACGACGGCGGGAGGCTCGACGTGGTCGCGACCACGACTCAGATCGGCGACTTCGCTCGCGAGGTTGGTGGCAGTGCGATCGAAGTCGACCAGATCCTCCAGCCCAATACCGACCCGCACGATTACGAGCCTCGCCCGAGCGACGTCAGCGGCGCCGCCGGCGCCTCGCTGGTCTTCGCCAGCGGCGACAACCTCGACAGCTGGGTGGGCCAGGTCGTCTCCGACAGCGGCAGCGACGCCGAAGTGGTCGATCTCGGCGCGATCGTGCCGGAGCGTCTGCCCGGCGAGTCGACGGGCGCTGAGGCATCGCGCTTCGACCCCCACTGGTGGCATGACCCGCGCAACGCCGAGGCAGCGGTGAAGAAGATCGAGAGCGCCCTGGCGGTCGCCGACCCCGCCCACAAGGCGCTCTTCGAACGCAACGCCGGCGCCTATCTGGGCAAATTGCGGGCGCTCGACGCTGGGATCGCCAAATGCGTCCACTCGGTCCCCCCCAAGCAGCGCAAGCTGGTCACCGACCACGACGCGTTCGGCTACTTCGCCAACCGCTACGGGATCGAAATCGTCGGCGCCGTGATTCCCTCGCAGACCACCCAGGCACAGGCATCGGCCAAGGATCTGAGCGAACTGGCGGAGACGATCGAACGGGAGCACGTCACGGCGATCTTTCCCGAGAGCTCGCTCAGCCCGAAGGTTGCTGAAGCGATCGCCAGTCAGACCGGCGCTTCTGCCGACCACACCCTCTACGGCGATTCGCTCGGGCCACAGGGCTCTGACGGAGCAACCTACCTTTCGATGGAGGAGGCTAACGCGAACGCGATGGTCCGCGGCTTCACCGACGGGCAGCGCGGATGCAGGCCGAGCCCCTGATCGAGGCGTCCGGCCTCGCGGTCGGCTATGGCGGCGAGGCGGCGATCTCGGGCGTCTCCTTCGCCCTGCGTCCGGGCGAGACGATGGCCCTGCTGGGGCCCAACGGCGGCGGCAAGACGACTCTGCTGCGGGCGCTGCTCGGCGAGTTGTCGCCGCTGGCGGGCACGCTGCGTGTCGGCGCCCGCTGCGCGAGCGTGCCGCAGACGGAGCGCTCGCAGCTCGACTATCCCGTCTCGGCGCTCGACGTCGCCGCGATGGGAGCCCTCTCCAGACTTCCCTGGTGGCGCCGTCCCGGCCGCCGCGATCGGGAAATCGCGGCCGATTCGCTGCGGCAGGTCGGTCTCGACGGCCTTGCCGACGAGACCTTCGGCAAGCTCTCGGGTGGCCAGCGCCAGCGTGTTCTGATCGCGCGCAGCTTGGTCCAGGACGCCCGCATCCTGCTGCTCGACGAGCCCTTCTCCGGTCTCGATCGTCCCAGCTCGGAACGCCTCGAAGCCTTGGTCGGATCGCTCGCCGCCGAGGGCCGCGGCGTGATGGTGGCCACCCACGACCTCGAGCAGGCGCAGCGCTGGGACAGCGTGCTCTGCCTCAATCGCGATCAGATCGCGGTCGGCCCGCCACAGCGGGCGCTCGACGTCGACGTGCTCGAAGCGACCTATGGCGGCGCCATCGTCGAGTTGCCCGGCTCCGGTCGCCGAGCTGTCCTGCCACCCCACCATCACCACCATCCTCACTGAACGATGCTCGAGCCGTTTCAGGAAGAGTTCATGCGCCGGGCGATTGCGGAGATGGCCCTGCTCGGGGTGGCGGGCGGGGCTATCGGCTGCTGGGTCGTCCTCTATCGGCTCTCCTATGCCACCGAGTCTCTGGCGCACTCGATCCTGCCTGGCCTCGTCCTCGCCGCCCTGGCCGGAGTGCCGCTGTTGCTCGGCGGCGCGCCCGCGATCGTGATCGCCGGCCTGGCGATCGTCCTGGTGGCACAGGTTCCCGGCATCAGTCGTGAGGTCGCGGTCGGGGTCGTCGTCACGACCATGTTCGGGCTTGGGGCTTTGCTTGCGCTTTCGCCAAAGTCACCGCCCGGGATCCAAGAGCTTCTCTTCGGCGACATCCTCGGACCCTCGAACGGCGACCTCCTGGCGGCCGCGCTGCTGGTCATCACGGTGGCGACCGCCCTTCCGCTCATGCACGGCCGGCTCCTTGCCGTCGGGTTCGACCGCAACGCGGCCAGGTCCCTCGGCGCCTCACCCGCAGTGGCCGAAACGGTCCTGATCGCGCTGCTCGCGGTCGCGATCGTCGTGGCCGTGCAGGGTCTTGGGAACCTGCTCGTCGCCGCCGTCTTCGTGGGTCCGGCGGCCGCCGCCCGCAATCTGACCGAGCGGATCGTGCCGATGATCGGGCTTTCCGTCGCTATCGCACTGGCTTCGGGCCTCGCCGGCCTCTACCTCTCCTATTACGCCGGGACCGCCGGTGGCGCCTCGGTGACGCTGGCGATCGTCGCCGCGTACTTGCTGTCTCTGCCGGCAGGGCGCCTGATCGCGCGCTTCGGCGATGCGGCTCCAGTGCCGGCTACGATCGGATGATGTCCGTCGCGACTGACAGAGCCTGGGCCGAGCACGCGCTCGAGGTCCTCCACGGCGCCGGTTACCGCCGCGGGGGCGCCCGCACGGCGGTCGTCGAAGCGCTCTCGCGCCATGACTGCGCGGTGAGCGCGCTGGAGCTGGACGACGAACTTCGTCAGCGGAAGGCCGGGGTGGGGCGGGCGAGCATCTATCGATCGCTGGAGCAGCTGGAGGAGTTGGGCGTGCTGAAGCGGCTCGAGGTCTCGCGGGGAATGGCCAGCTACGAGCGGATCGTACAGAGCGGCCACCATCACCATCACGCGATCTGTCGCAGCTGCGGCCGCCTGGAACCCTTCGAGGATCCCGGACTCGAGCGGGCGATTGCCCGCGTCGCGGGCCGGGTCAGCGTCGATGTCGCCGAGCACGAGGTCGTCCTGCGCGGCCTCTGTGAGCGCTGCACCCGCTGAGTGCCGTTACCTGGTTGCCGCCACCTGGCTCGACGCGGCTTGCACGGTGTTGGAGCGGGGCTAACACCGGGCTCAGCTGTAGGCGTCCCACTCTTCGAGGAAGGGCAGCGGATTGATCGGGCTGCCTCCCTCATACCAGCCGGGTGCCGTCCAGATCTCGAAGTGCAGGTGGCAGGCCGTCACGTCGCCGGTCTGGCCGACGCCCCCGATCGGTTCGCCGGTGCGGACCGTCGTTCCCTCCTGCAGCGGCGAGGGTTCGAGCAGGTGCATGTAGCCCATGTCGAAGCTGGTGCCCTTGCCGTCGATGACGATGTAGTTGCCGGCAGCGCCTTGGTAGCCGGCGTACTGGACCGTGCCGCCGCGGGCGGCGACGAGGGGAGTTCCGCACTTCGCCATCACGTCCTGGCCCTCGTGGGTGTGGCCTGAGCGACCGGCGCCGAAGCGACCGGCGGCTCCGCCGTAGTCGTGGGAGCCGAGGATCGGGAAGGCGTAGCCGTAGAGGTCGAAGCTGAGGCTGAGCGGTTCGGCGGAGGCTGACGAGGTGGCGCGGCGGGCGACCCGGCCACCGGACTGCGGCACGATCCGGAACGAGTAGCGGCCGTTCTTCGCCGGACGGCCATCGCCCGCCGTGCCGTCCCAGCGGACGCTGTCCGGCGCCTCAGGGGCGATGTCGTTGCGGAAGTAGCTCTTCATCGCTTCGCCGTTTTCGTTTACGACGTCGATGCGGAGGTCGTTGCTCGGCTGGTCGCTGCCGATTTCGTAGCGAAGGCGCGGCGTGCGGGCGCCGTAGAAGAAAGATTTGCGGGGCCAGGTCTTGGCCGAGATCAGATTCAGCGCGCCGGCGGTCGGCGCTGGATCGGGCGTACCGCTGGGGCTGGGTGGGGGAGGTGCGCTGCCGATCGGCGTCGGCGCCCCGCCGGTGAGCGCCGCTGCCGGCGCTGCGGAGCAGGCGAGGAAGACCGCCAGTGCGATTATCGATGTCAACCCACCAAGCCAAGGCCTGGCGCCAGCTTTGCGGCGTGCCACTTGCCCTCTCTTTCGTTCGCCTGCGGAGTTAGCTGTCGGGCTCGCGCTGAAAGAGATGCGCTACGGACGACTTCGTCCGATTCGCCCCTGGGACCTGCAAGAGTCCCTGCGGTTCCTCCGCTCCCATCCGCTGTGCGGCTGGGATTCGGCTGTTGCTGGCGCGGCAGTATACGGGCCTGCCCGGTCGGGTGATCGCACCCTGGGACAGCCCAGGACGCGGCGCGGATTCGGCCCCGGCGCAGATCCCACATGGCGCCGCCATGCGGAATCCACACCGTGACCGCCCCGCTTGGTCCTGGACCGTCCCAGGGACACCCCCCCAACCAGGCAGGCCCGAGAGACCGCCCCGGCTGCGGGACGGGCCGTCCGCGCGGAGGCGAGTTGACGGCTATCATCCCGGAGCCGCTGGGGCCTCCCCGCGGCTTTTCTCTGATGAAGACCTACGTAGCCAAATCTTCCGACCGCGAGCGAAACTGGCTCGTCGTCGATGCCGAGGGCCAGACCCTGGGCCGTTTGGCGACGCAACTCGCGGACGCTCTGCGCGGTAAGCGCAAGCCCGAGTACACCCCGCACGTCGACACCGGCGACTTCGTCGTCGTCGTCAACGCGGAGAAGATCCGGGTGACCGGGAAAAAGATGGAGCAGAAGCGCTACTGGCGCCACAGCGGCTACCCGGGCGGGATCAAGTCCCGCACCTTGGCCGAGATGCTCGACCGCCGCCCCGAGGAGGTGATCCGCAAGGCGGTGAAGGGAATGCTTCCCCGCAACCGCCTCGCCCGCAAGCAGCTGACCAAGCTCAAGGTCTATGCCGGGCCGGATCATCCGCACGCGGCGCAGAAACCACAGCCGATGGAGACGACTTGATGGCAGACGAGCCGCAGAACGAAGAGACTTCAGAGACGCCGGACGAGGCTTCGACCGCCGAGGGCTCGGACGCGTCAGCCGCGGGTCCTGTCGCGGGGCAGGAGTCTCCGGCTCACCCGCCGGAGACCCCGGACTCCACGCCACCCACGGGTGAGGAGCCGGAGGACCAGGCTCAGGACGAGGCGCCGGTGGAGGAGCCTGCTGAGTCTCCTGCGGCTGAGCAGGAGGAGAGTGAGCCTGAGGTCGCGGAGGAGCCCGAGGCTGTCGAGGAGCCTAAAGAGCCCAAGGCTGAGAAGAAGAAGGACGCTATTCCTGGGGCCGATCTGGAGCCGATCGCTGTTGAGACCGATGCGCGGCCGCTCAGTGCTGAGGAGCGCGCGCGTAAGGAAGCCGAGGAAGAGGAGCAGCGGGCGCGTGAGGCTGCGCTCGTCGGCGACTCCGACGACGAGGAGCAGGCGGCGAGCCGGGCCCTGGCCAAGATCGAGGGCGACGCCCGCTTCCTGGCTACCGGCAAACGCAAGAATGCGATCGCTCGCGTCACCCTGCTGGCCGGCAGCGGTGCCTTCGTGATCAACGGGCGTCCGATCGAGGAGTTCTTCCCGCGGCCGCTGCATCAGACGACCGCGCGTCAGCCGCTCGCGATCACCGGCTATGAGGGCAATGTCGACGTCCGCGTCCGAGTCCACGGCGGTGGCGTCAGCGGCCAGGCCGGCGCCGTGCGCCACGGCATCTCCCGGGCGCTGATCGAGGTTGACCCCGAGCTCCGCGGCGAGCTCAAGCGGCGTGGCTTCCTCACCCGCGATGCGCGCGCCAAGGAGCGGCGCAAGGCGGGGCTGAAGAAGGCCCGCAAGCGGCCGCAGTTCAGTAAGCGCTGAGCAGGCCGCTGTGAGCACGGAGCGCAAGCTCTTCGGAACCGATGGGGTCCGAGGGGAGGCTGGAACGTTCCTCACCGCGGAGCTTGCCCTGGCTCTTGGTCGCGCCGCAACCGCCTCGCTGGAGGCCACGCGCCCGCAGGTGCTGATCGTCCGCGACACGCGCGAGTCGGGCCCGATGCTGGAATCGGCGCTCGCCGCCGGGGTCGCCGAGGCTGGTGGCGACGCCCTGCTCGGCGGGGTGCTGCCGACCCCGGCAGCCGCGATCCTCGTCCGTCGCCTCGACCTCGATCTCGCCGCGGTGGTCTCCGCCTCCCACAACCCCTACCGGGACAACGGCATCAAGTTCTTCAGCGCCCAGGGGACCAAGCTGGCCGACGAGACCGAGGCCCGGATGGAGGCCGTGCTCGAGGCCGGGCCTCAGCCGGCCGAGCCGGGACGGGTTCGCGAGCTGGACGGAGGCGCCGAGGATTACCTGCGTGCCCTTGAGGCCGCCTTTCCCCTCGATCTCTCCGGCGTCAAGGTCGCCCTCGACTGCGCCAACGGCGCCACCCACCGGGTCGCCCCGGCGATCTTCGAGCGCCTCGGCGCGAAGGTCCACGCGGTCGCGGTCGAGCCGGACGGGCGCAACATCAACGACGGCTGTGGGTCGACCCACCTCGGCCACCTGGCCGAGCACGTCGTCTCCTCTGGGGCCACGGTCGGCTTCGCCTTCGACGGCGACGGCGACCGGGTGCTTGCGGTGGACGGCAGCGGTCGGGAGCACGATGGCGACGAGCTGATCGCCCTGCTGGCTCGAGGGCAGGCCGGGCGCGACGAGCTCGGCGGCGGCGTCGCCGTGACCGTGATGAGCAACTACGGCTTCCACCAGGCGATGGAAGGAGCAGGGATCGAGGTCGCGGTGACCAAGGTCGGCGACCGCTACGTGCTCGACGAGCTGCGCGAGCGCGGTTGGGCCCTGGGTGGCGAGCAGTCGGGCCACATCATCGACATGCGCTTTGCCGCGACCGGCGACGGGATCGCCGCCGCGCTGATGACGATGCGCGAGCTCGGCGACCGCGACCTGGCCTCGGTCGAGGCGATGGAGAAGCTGCCGCAGAAGCTGGTCAACGTCGAGGTCGCCGACCGCGAGGCGATCGCCGGCGCCACCGCTGTCTGGGAGGCGGTCGAGCGAGAGGGCGGCGAGCTGGAGGGACGCGGCCGCGTCCTCCTGCGCCCCTCCGGCACCGAGCCGTTGGTGCGTGTCATGGCCGAGGCGCCGAGCGCCGAGGAGGCCGACGCGGTCTGCAAGCGCCTTGCCGACCTGGTCCGGCAAGAGCTGGGCTGACGCAGGTCACCGTCTACCCTTGACGGCCTTCTATGTGCGGAATCGTCGGATACGTCGGGGCACGCCCCTGCCGCGACCTCTTGGTCGCCGGCTTGGAGAAGCTCGAATACCGGGGGTATGACTCTGCCGGCGTCTCGGTGATCGAGGACGGGAACGTCGACAGCGTGCGTGCGGTGGGCAACCTCGCCAACCTGCGTGCCGCGATGGAGCAGAAGAACGGTGGCGGCGTCGCCGTTGCCGCCGCTCCGGCGACGACCGGCGTCGCCCATACGCGCTGGGCGACCCATGGCCGGGTCACCGAGGAGAACGCCCACCCGCACAGCGACACGTCCGACCGGGTCCACATCGTCCTCAACGGGATCGTCGAGAACCACGCCAAGCTGCGCGCCCGGCTCGAGTCCGAAGGTCAGGAGTTCAGCTCCGAAACCGACGCCGAGGTGGTCGCCCACCTGATCGCCCAGCACTACGACGGCGACCTGGCGGCCGCGGTCCGCGCCGCCTTCGGCGACCTTCGTGGCCACTACGCCTTCGTCGCCATGCACGCCGACCGTCCCGACCAGCTCGTCGGGGCGCGCAAGGAGTGCCCGCTGGTCGCCGGCGTCGGCGAGGGGGAGAGCTTCCTCGCCTCGGCGATCCCCGCCTTCCTCGCCGAGACGCGACAGGCGGTCGCGATCGAGAACGACGAGATCGTCACGATCGATGCCTCTAGGGTGACGATCACCGATGCCGAGGGCAACCCGGTCGAGCGCGCGGCCGAGGAGATCGATTGGGACGAGGCTGCTGCCGAGAAGGACGGCTATGAGACCTTCATGCTGAAGGAGATCCACGAACAGGCGGACGCCGTCGCCGAAACGATCGCCGACCGCCTGCCCGGCGACGATGGAGTGGACTTCTCCGAGGTCGAGCTGGACGACGACTTCCTGCGCGGCTTGAAGCGGATCGTGATCGTCGCCTGCGGCACCTCCTACCACGCAGGCCTGGTCGGCCGCTACGCGATCGAGGAGTGGGCGCGGGTGCCGGTCGAGATGGATATCGCCTCCGAGTACCGCTACCGCAACCCGGTCGTGGGCGAGGGCGATCTGGTGATCGGCATCACCCAGTCCGGCGAGACCGCCGACACCCTGGCGGCGATGCGCCTCGCTCGCGAGCGAGGCGCCACCGTTCTGGCAGTCACCAACATCTTGGGTAGCCAGGCCACGCGTGACGCCGACGCCATTCTCTACACCCGCAGCGGCATGGAGATCAGCGTCGCCGCGACCAAGACCTTCGTCGCCCAGGTGGCCGCGATGTACCTGCTGGGGTTGAGGCTGGCCGAGCTGCGCGGCACGCTGCCGCCCGAGCGCCTCGCCGAGCTGATCGCCGAGATGAAGTCGCTGCCCTCGAAGGTGGAGACGACGCTGGCCGGCTGCGAGGAGCGCGTGCGGGAGGTCTCGGCGGCTTACTCCGACCAGCAGTTCTTCCTCTACCTCGGCCGCCACATCGGCCTGCCGGTCTGCCTCGAGGGGGCGCTGAAGCTGAAGGAGGTCTCCTACATCCCGACCGACGCCTACGCCGCCGGAGAGATGAAGCACGGCCCGATCGCCCTGCTCGACGAGTCGACGCCGGTCGTCTGCGTGGCGACCGAGAGCCCGATCCTCAGCAAGGTCCTCTCCAATGTGGAAGAGGTGCGGGCGCGCGGCGCCGAGACGATCGCGATCGTCTCGGCGGGCGACGAACGGGCCGGCGCGGTCGCCGACCAGACGATCGAGGTCGCCGCCACCGACTGGATCCTGCAGCCGATCCTGGCGATCCTGCCGCTGCAGTTGCTCGCCTACGACATCGCCCGTGCCCGCGGCCTCAACGTCGACCAGCCCAGAAATCTGGCCAAGACCGTCACGGTCGAGTGACGGCACCGCTAGGATGCCGGGCCGCATGAAGCCTCGTCCCCTCTTCGCGGCGCTCGCACTGGCCGCCCTGATCGCTCTCGTGACCGGTTGCGGCAGCAGTGGCTCATCGGGTTCTCAGGTGGCCGAGCTCGCGCCCCCCGGCGCCCCGGTTTTCGTCGAAGGCACCCTGCAGCCGTCGGGCGAGCTGAAGTCGAACACCGAAGCGATCGCCGAGCGGGTCGCCGGAATCGACAACCTCGGCGACTACGTCGTCGAAAAACTCGAAAGCTCCGCGCGCGAGGACGGCGAACCTGTCGACTTCGCCAAGGAAGTCGAACCGTGGCTTGGCGAGCGCGCCGGCGTCTTCTTCGAGCAGCTCGAAGAAGGCAGCGAATTCAGTGGGGCCGGGGCGATCGTCGAATCGACCGATACGGACGCGACGCAGGCATTCGTCGACACCCAGGTCAGGATCAGCAAAGATCCGTACAAGGCCGCCTCCTACGAAGGCGTCGACTTCGAGGTCGGGGGCTCGGAAGAAAACGCGATCGGCGTCGTCGGCGACTTTCTCGTCATCGCCGAAGGGGAAAAGGTCTTCACGGAAGTGGTCGACGCTTTGAACGGCGAGTCGCTTGCCGCCGAAGACACCTTCTCCAAGGCGATCTCAGCCGCCTCTGACGGCAGCCTTGCCGACGTCTACGTCGACGTCGGCAAGCTGATCGACCAGTCCGGCGGGCAGATCGACCCGACGGCTCGCCAGATCCTGCAGAACGCCGGCATCGATCCCAGCGAAGCGACGGCGGTTGCCAGCGTCGTGCCGGGCTCCGATCAGGTCGCGGTCGAATTCAGCAGCGACCTGGCCGGCCAGGAAGCGCCGACGGGGGACGCGTCGTCGCTGCTCGGCGAACTGCCGGGAGACGCTTTTGCCGGGTTCGCTGTCTCCGGCTTCGGCAAGCAGCTGAACGAGGCGATCGACAGCCTCGACAAGCAGGGGATCCCGGGCACGATCCCCCCGAATCAGCTGAAGAAGGGCCTGAAGCAGCTCGGCATCGATCTGGAAGGGTTGGCCGACTCCGCACAGGACGCCGGCATCTTCGCAACCGGCAACAGCGAAAGCAGCCTCGGAGGTGCGCTCGTGCTGAGCACCAAGGGCTCGAATGCGACCGACACGGTCTCCAGCATCGTCACCCTGCTGCGCAGCGCCCACGTCGAAGGCGTCAGCGTGCTCGGCGGCAAGTACGCCGGCTTCTCTGTTCACAGCGCCGAACTCGGCAATAAGCCACTCGTCGTCGCGGCAAAGGAAGGGCGACTCGCAATCGGCTATGGGCTGCCGGCGACCCTCGACGGCCTGCTGTCGGAAAAGGGCAAGGGCAAGACGCTCTCCGAAGATCCCGCCTATAGCGACGCCGTCGCCTCGCTCGGCGACACGCCGATCGCCGGCTTCGCCGACGGCCCGGCCGCCCTCAGCCTCGCCGACGCGCTGATCCCCAGCTCCGACGACGGCTTCGAAGAAGCGAAGAAGTACCTGAAGAGCATCCGCTTCCTAGCCCTCGGTTCCGCCAGTCAGGACGAACTGGCGACGGCGAAGCTGATCATCGGCTTGAAGTAGCTCTCAGGTCAGGCTGAGCTGGCGCCGCTCGCGGACGATCCGGAAGGGGTCGTCCGTCTCTCGCGGGAGACGTTTGGCTCGAATCGCCTCGCGCAACGCCTTTGCCTCTGCGCCGCCCAGGTAGTAACGGGCGCGGCGCTCTCCGATTGCTTCCAAAAGTCCAAGGTCGACCATCGCTTTCAGGTCGCGCGAGCCGGTCTGATCGCTGATTTGCTCGCCGGTCATCTCCTCGCCGGCGGATCGATAGCTTCCGCGACGGATTCGCAACCCGTATGCCGTATCGACCAGGGCGGCGGCGCAGCGTTCGGGCAGGCTGTGCCGTTCGGCCAGCGCTACGCAGCCGTTCCACAGCTCCTCGATCTCGCCGCGCCGTCGTTGCATGGTTCGGATCTGCAGGAAATGAGCGCGCAGGCAGAAGCGAATCCAGGCCCGTGCGTCGCGATCCGGGTGCCATGAGCCTGCCCCGACGTCCGCGAGCACGTCGTAGTAGGCCTGGGTATTGCGCCCAAGGAACTCCTCGATGCTGGAGAAGACCGGTGCCAGCAGGCGATCCCTTGCGAGGACGAGTGTCTGGAGGCAGCGTCCCATCCGACCGTTTCCATCGCTGAACGGGTGGATCAGAACCAGATTCAGATGGGCCATCGCCGCCTTGACCAGGACTGGGCTCTCGTCGCGACGAAGTTCCTGCAGCATCTCTGCGATCAAGACTGGAACCTCATCGCTGGGCGGTCCTTCGTAGACCGTTTCCCCACCTTCCCTTTGGACATAGATGTTGCCGGGGCGCCACTGACCTGGGTTTTTCCGCAGATCGTGTTTGATCATCATGAAATGAAGGCTTTTGAGCAGGCCTTCATCGACCTCGAGTGTGCTGTCGCCGGCAATCTGCAGAACGTAGGTCATTGCGTCTCGATAGCCGGCCAAGGCAAGCTGGGTCTCCTCGTTCGCGTTGAGGGTCGGCTCGCCCTCTACCGCAGCCACGACGTCGTCGAGTGAGGCGTTGTAGCCCTCGATGCTGTTGGATCCCTGGACCGCCCGCGCGAAGGCCATCTTCCTAAGCGTCCCCGCCCATCGGCGTGGCTCTGCCACCCGGCCCTGAAGCTCATCGCGAAGGTCGGCAATCAGTGCCAACACCTCACGCTCATCTTCACAGAGTTCGGGTGTTTCGAAGATCATGACGTTTACAAAGTATCAATTATAAGATGTTTTGTAAATGTCATAACGTCATCAGTCACCGCACCGGACGTCTACCACGCCATCACCGGCACGCTTGGCGGGCTAGGCTGATCACGCATGGAGCCTTGGCTCGACCCCCTCTATGACGCCGATGGGATGCGCGTCCTCGATCGCTGGGCGATCGAGGATCAGGGCGTGCCGTCGCTGGAGCTGATGGAGGCGGCGGGACGAGCGGTGGCGGAGGCGGTAGGGGAGTTGGCGCCGGATGGGCCGGTGCGGGTCGTCTGCGGCAAGGGCAACAACGCCGGCGACGGACTGGTTGCCGCCAGATACCTGCGCGAGGCCGGCTTCGCGGTCGATGCGCTGCTGCTCTGGCCGGCGGATGAGCTGAGCGGCGATGCGTCCGCCAACCTGGAGCGCTTCCCCGCTGAGTATGTGGACGGCGACCTCGCTCCATGGCTTGCGGATTCCGGCGCGATCGTCGACGCGATCTTCGGCACCGGATTCTCGGGTGAGCCGCGCGAGCCGGCCCTGGCAGCGATTGTCGCGATCGATGCCTGTGACGCCCCCGTCGTCGCCTGCGACATCGCCTCCGGCGTCGATGCCTCCAGCGGCGGGGTCGCGGGGGCGGCAGTCGAAGCAGACCTGACCATCAGCTTTCATGCGGCCAAGCTCGGTCACCGGGTAGCTCCCGGAAAGTGGCACAGCGGCGAGTTGCGCGTGGCGCCGATCGGGATCCCCCTGGGCGCACCCGCTCAGCCCGCGGCTGGGACGATCGGCGCCTCGGTGCTGGGGCTGGCGCCGCGACGTGGGGCGCGCTCGACCAAGTTCAGCTCCGGGCAGGTGACGATCGCGGGCGGCTCGCGCGGGCTCACCGGCGCCGTGCAGATGTCTTCGCTGGCGGCGATCCGGGCCGGCGCGGGCTACGCGACGGTGGCGGTCCCGGCAGACCTCGAGCCGATCTTCGAGCAGGGGCAGGCGGAGGTGATGTCGGTCGGCTGTTCCGGTGGCGACGGTTGCCTCGCGCCGGGATCGGCCAAGCCGCTGCTGCGTGCCTTCGAGCGTGCCGCGGCCGGAGTTCTCGGCCCCGGTCTGGGGCGCGATCCTGGCTCGGTCGAACTCGCCCGCGAGGTTCTGGCCGCGATCGAGGCGCCGCTGGTGCTCGACGCCGACGGCCTCAACGCCTTCGCGGGCGAGTTGGGCAGGATCGCAGCGCGCAGTGCGCCGACTTTGCTCACTCCGCATGCGGGAGAGCTGGGCCGGCTGCTCGGCCGCTCCTCCGAGGAGATCTCCGAGCATCGCCTCGAAGCGGCACGGGAAGCGGCGCGGGAAGCCGAAGCGGTGGTGGTGCTGAAGGGCGACGACACGATCGTCACCGATGGCAAGCGCGTCGCCGTCAACTCGCTTGCGGCGCCCGCGCTGGCCACCGCGGGCACGGGGGATGTCCTCTCCGGAATCGCCGCGGCGCTGCTGGCGCGCGGCCTCGAGCCTTTCGCCGCCGCCTGCGCCGCGGTCCTCACCCACGCCCGCGCCGGTCGTGAGGCCGCCCTCCGCATCGGCGCCGCCGAGTCGGTGATCGCCACCGACGTGATCGACTCGATTGCGCTGGGGATGCGTCCGAGTCAGTCATCCAGCGCCTCGGTCGAATAATCTCGCCGGGATGAAGACCGCCGCCGAGATCATGGATACCTCAGTGCCGAGCGTTTCTCCTGACGCCGACGCCCGCAGCGCGATCGAGCTGCTGGCCAAGACCGACAAGGGGGCGATCCCGGTTGTCGACGAGGAGTACAAGGTGGTCGGGATCGTCAGCGACTCCGATCTGATCCTCAGCGACGAGGAGTCCGACCTCCACCTGCCGCACTACCTCAACATCATGGGCGGCGTCGTTTTCGTCGGCTCGATGAAGGGCTTCGAGAAGCGCCTCGACAAGGCGTTCGCGACCAAGGTCTCGGAGCTGATGACCGCCGACCCGGTCGTCGTCAACGATTACGCAAGCGCCGAGACGGTGGCGCGGAGGATCGCCGACGAGCACCACAACCATCTTCCCGTGGTCGACGACGAGGGTCGCTTCGTCGGAATGGTCACGCGGGCCGACGCGCTAGCCGCGCTCGTCGAGTAGCCATGGCGCGGGCGGTCGCCCGGATCGACCTCGGCGCGGTGCGGCAGAACAGCGCCCGGCTGAAGGCCGAGCTGGGCGAGGCGGAGCTATGCGCGGTGGTCAAGGCCGACGGCTACGGGCACGGTGACGAGGCTTGCGCCGAGGCGGCTCTGGCCGGCGGCGCGACGCGGCTGGCGGTGGCGACCGCCGGCGAGGCCGAGCGCCTCGGCCGCCGCCTGGCCCACGTTTCCCTCTTGACTATGGGCGCGTTGGCGCCCGAGGAGCTCGATACGGCGCTCGAGGCAGGGTCCGAGGTGGCCGTCTGGCGGCGCGGCTTCCTCGACCTCGTCGCGGCGCGGGCCCGCGCTCACGGGCGCCCAGCCCGCGTGCACGTCAAGTACGACAGCGGCATGGGCCGGCTCGGCAGCCGCGACCCCGAGGCCGTGCTCGATCTTCTGCGTACCTGCGCCGAGAGCCCCGATCTCGAGCCGGCCGGCGTCTGGACCCACTTCGCCACCGCCGACGAACCGGAGTCGAGCTTTTTCGAGGAGCAGCTCGACCGCTTCGCTCCGCTGGCCGAAGCGGCCAAGAGCGAGTTCCCGGCGGTCGTCGTCCATGCCGCCAACAGCGCCGCGGTATTCCGCGAGGGCCGCTCGCACTTCGACATGGCGCGCTGCGGCGTGGCCGTCTACGGCCTCGACCCTTTCCAGGGCGATCCTGCCGAGCGGGGACTGCGCCCGGCGCTCTCCCTGCGCTCATACGTTGCCGACGTCAAGCCCTTCGAAGCAGGCGCCAGCGCTGGGTACGGGCAGACCTGGCGGGCCGAGCGAGATACCTGCGTCGGCGTGTTGCCGCTGGGCTATGGCGACGGCGTCCGCCGCGGCCTCTCCAACAACGCCGAGGTGCTGATCGGTGGCCGCCGCTTCCCCCTGATCGGCACGGTCTCGATGGACAACGTCACCGTCGACCTCGGTCCCGGCACCGACGTCGAGGCGGGCGCTGAGGCGGTGCTGATCGGCTCGCAGGGTGGGGAGACGATCCTTGCCGAGGATCTGGCCAGGCGACTGGGCACGATCAACTACGAGATCACCTGCGGGATCTCGGCCCGCGTCCCCAGGGTGCAGGCTTGAGCCTCCCCAAGGGTCTCGACAGCGCACCGCTGGTCGACCTGGTCCGGCGCGCTCTAGCGGAGTATGGAGCGGAGGCTTGGATCGCCGGGGGCGCCGTTCGCGATGCGGCCATGGGTCGTGAGGTCGCCGACCTCGACCTTGCCGTCGCCGGCGACCCCGCCCGAGCGGCGAGAGCGGTTGCGCGCGAGGGGGATGGACATGCGTTCGAGCTCTCGGCGGAGTTCGCGACCTGGCGGGCAGTGGCCCGCGATCGCAGCTGGCAGGTCGACGCCACGGCCTTGCGCGGCGAGACGATCGAGGCGGACCTGGCGGCGCGCGACTTCACCTTGGGCGCCGTCGCGGTGCCGCTTGCCGGCGGGGAGCCGATCGACCCCTACGGTGGCCTCGGCGATCTGGAGCGACGCCTGCTGCGCGTCGTCGCCGATGGCAGCTTCCGCGCCGATCCGCTGCGCCTCTTGCGTGCCGCCCGCCTCGCCGCCGACCTCGGGTTGGAAGTGGATCCTGGCACCGTTGCTCTGGCCAGGTCCGAGGCGCAGCTTGCCGCCGAGCCTGCCGGCGAGCGCCAGCTGGCCGAGCTGCGGCAGCTGATCGGCGGCCCCGACCCGCTGCGTGGCGTGGCGCTGCTCGACGAGCTTGGCCTCACGGCCGTCGTCCTGCCCGAGCTGGAGGCTCTGCGCGGAGTCGAGCAGGGGCCGAACCATCACCTCGACGTGCACGGCCACACCCTGGCTGTGCTGGAGCAGACGCTCGAAGTCGAGTCCGACCTGGAGCGGTTCGCCGGCGAGCGGGCGGCCGAAACCCGCGACCTGCTCGACGAGCCGCTCGCCGACGAGATGAGCCGCGGCACCGCGCTGCGCTTCGGTGCCCTCTTGCACGACATCGGCAAGCCGGCGACGAGGGGCGAGCGCGACGGCTACGTGACCTTCATCGGTCACGACAGCGTCGGGGTCGGGATCGTCGCCGGGATCTGCCGGCGTCTGCGGGCCAGCAGCCGGCTCACCCGCCACCTGCAGGGGCTGACGCTGCACCATCTGCGCCTCGGCTTCCTCGTCCACGAGGCGCCGCTTCCGCCGCGCCGCGTTCACGAGTACCTGCGGGCGACCGAGCCCGTCGGCGTCGACGTCACCCTGCTCACCGTCGCCGACCGGCTTTCCGCCCGGGGCAGCGGCCCCCTCGCCACCGGGGAGGCGATCGAGGCGCATCTTTCCCTCGCGCGGCAGATGCTGGCGGCGGCGCTGGACTGGCACCGCCAGGGGCCGCCCGAGCCGCTCTTGCGCGGCGACGAGCTGGCCGCCGAGCTCGGCATCGCGCCTGGACCCGAGCTGGGCGACCTGCTGGCCGAGATCGAGGCGGCCCAGTACGCGGGCGAGGTGGCCGACCGGCAAGCCGCGATTGAGCACCTGCGTCGAAAAAGGTGAGGCGGAGCGCCGAGCGAGCAAGCAATCCATATCTGATTCTCTTGCGCAGCGAGCGAGGCGCGACTGTTATGTCTCAGGTACGCTGCTCGCCGCATGGGCAAAGAGGAGAAGATCGAGATGGAGGGCGAGATCACCGAGGCCCTCCCCAACACGATGTTCCGGGTCAAGCTCGACAACGACCACGAGGTCCTCGGCCACATCTCGGGCAAGATGCGCCGTCACTACATCCGCATCCTCCCCGGCGACCGGGTCAAGATCGAGCTTTCGCCTTACGACCTCGATCGAGGTCGAATTACGTATCGCTACAAATAGCTGCTCGCGACCTTCGGGTCTGGATTAGCCAGCTCGGCAACCAAAGCCGACCAGGCAAAGTCCTTGGCCCCCAAACCTTTGCCGGTTCGCGGGTCGTAGTACTCGCGTAGCCCTTCGCGCTCCACTGCCCCGATCAGACCATTGGCCATCTTGTTCGCCTCTTGGTGGTAGCCCAGGCGGCGCAGGCCGATCCAGAGCAGCCAAGCGGCGTTGATCCAGGTGGGGCCACGCCAGTAGCGGCGGATCGGGCCGCGGCCGCCATTGGGCTCATAGCTGGGCTCGCTGATGGCGACCGACGGCGGCGCGACCGGAGTGAGGAGCTCTCCGGGGTCGAGCAGGTGCTCCTCAACCATGCGGCGACCGATCTCCTCGGGCAGGTCGGGCAGGGCGAGCGGGGCGAGCGCCGCCCAGGTGAGCACACCCGGCCGGGTGCCCCCGGGCTGGGCCTCGTCGAGGAAGAGGCCGCGACGCTCGTCCCAGAGCCGATCGATCAGCGCCGCGGTTGCCGAGGGGCGGCCCAGGGCCTGCAGCGAGAGCGACCAGAGCGTGTTGACCACGGTCTCGCAGAGCACCGGACCGCCGCGGTCGCGGACCCGGCGGGCGTCGAAGCCGAGCTGCCGGTTCCGGCGCACCAAGAGAGGGAAGCCGATCCGCCCGTTGGCCCGCCGGCCCCAGACCGGTTCGAACTTGGGCGAGGCGTCGAGTCCGGACTCGTCGGGCTGCACGATCCAGAGCAGTCCGTCGCCCTCAAGGTCGCGGTGGCGCGCCAGCCAGTCGGCCTGAGCGACGACTCCCGGCTCGGTGGCCGGATCCTCGACGGCGATGCTCCAGGCCCAGGCAAGCAGCGGCGGCTGGATCGTCTCGGTTTGGAACGAGCTGCGTGAGGCGACGTTGTAGAAGGGCAGCCGGCCAAGCGAGACGGGGCGATCCCAGAAGATCGTGTGACCGATGAAGCCGTCCTCCCGCTGTGCGGCGAGCAGGCTCTCCAACTCCGTCCGAGCCCGCGCAGGGTCGAAGCGCCGCCAGGCGATCGCCGCGAAGCACGAGTCCCAATACCACTGCCACGGGTAGCGTCCGGGGCTGGGCTGGGTGTAGGCGAACCCGGCCTTGTCTCGCCTGCCCTCCAGCCAGTTCTGGCGCAGGACGCGCTCGGCGATCTCCGTTGCGCTCTCCCGTGGCTCGGTCACGCGCCGGTGCGGCGCATCTCACGCAGGGCGAGGGCGCCCAGCACGGCCAGCAGGCCGGCCAGGGCGAGCAGGCCCGGCCAGGTTTCGGCCCAGGTGACGCTGCCGACGAATCCCTGCCGCGCCGCTTCGACCACCTGGGTGACGGGGTTGATGCGGGCCACGTCGGCGAGCCAGCCCTGCAGGAGGGCCAGTGGCGCGTAGGCGGTCGTGGTCAGGATCAGCGCCATCATCCCGGCCTGCATCAGCGGCGCCGCCGACTGGCTCTTGAAGCGCAGCGCCAGCATCGAGCCCCAGCAGGCCGCGACCGCCGCCATCGCCGCGACCATGAAGTAGGTGACGAGGAGGCCGTCGATGCCGGGCCAGCCGGCGCCGAGCAGCAGCGCGATCGTCAAGACGAAGGTGGCCGGGATCAGCGAGCGGGCGCTGGCGGCGAGCACGGTGCCGGCAAGCAAGACCCAGCGCGGGGCGGGGGAGACGAGCAGGCGGTCGAGCCAGCCCTGCTCGATGTCGCGGGCGAGGTTGACGCCCGCCGCCGCGCCGGTGAAGCCGGCCCCCTGCAGCATGCTGATCGGAACGATGAAGCTCTCGTAGGAGCCGGTGGTGAAGCCACGCAGTTGGGTCAGCGCGCCGAAGACGCCGTTGAGGCCGAGGAAGAAGATCGTCGGCGCCAGCACCCCGGGGATCGCCGCCCCGGGAACGCGCAGCAACTCGTTCTTCGCCCGCGACATCAGCGCGCCGATCGTCGCCAGGTTGGTCCGCCAGGCCGGGATCGGCTGCGTGGCCGGGATTGCCGCCGCCTCCATCAGCCCACCCGCAGCCGGTGGCGCAGCGCCCGCGCGCTGAGCACGAGGCCGAGGACGACGATGCCGGCGATCGCCAGCAGGGCGTTGATCGTGTCGGAAGCGTCGATGCCGGAGATGATCGGCTCGCGGACCCCTTCGACGACGAAGCTGAGCGGGTTGTATTCGGCGATCGTCTGCGCCGGCTGGATCATCAGTTCGACCGGGAAGAAGGCGGAGGAGAGGAAGAGCACGACGAGCACCAGGGGGAAGAGGCCCTGGACGACGCTGGCGCTGCCGGTGCGCAGGGCGATCGCCGCGCCGATCCCGCCGACCGCCATCGCCGTCGCGGTGACAAGTGCGATCGCCAGCAGCGCTCCGGGGACGCCACCCTCGATGTGAGCGCCGAAGACGAGCCCGATCGCGAGGAACCAGAGGGCCGCGAGCAAACCCAGCGCCGCGGTTCCGGCGAGGCGGCCGAGAACGATCGTGTAGCGGGAGATCGGCGCGGCGAAGAGGCGATCGGTGAAGCCCATCTCGATGTCGACCGCGAGTGCGATCCCGCCGCTGTTGCCGGCGAGCATCAGCGACTGCATCATCGCCCCGGCGAGCATGAACTGGAGGAAGCTCTGCACCGGCGGGAAGCCGGGAAGGTTGATCGCGCCGCCGGCGCCGCCCGTCTGGATCGCCAGCAGGATGGTCGGGAAGACGACGATCGGCGCCATCAGCTGGGGCCGGCGAAAGGTCTGGCGGATCGAGCGCATGCCGAGAGCTCCCACGACCCGCAGGTTCGTCGCCAGGCCGCTCACGCTTTCACGGCCTCCTCCTCGTCCTCGCCGCTCTCCTCCCCCTCGTGCTCGAGGTGGTAGCCGGTCTTGGCGACGAAGACGTCGTCGAGGCTGGGGCGGACGAGCTCCAGCGAGCCGACCCCGATGCCCGCCTCGTCCAGCGCCCTGACGACCCGCGGGATGTCGCCCGCTCCATGCTCGACCTCGACCAGGACCGTCCTGCCGTCGACCGGCGGCAACAGCGGGCCGATGCGGGCGCAGATCTCCTCTGCCTCGGCGATCGAGCCCTCCTCCAGCTGCAGGCGGATATGGGGATGGCCGATTTCGGCTTTGAGCGACGCCGGAGTTCCCTCAGCGACGATCTTGCCGCTGTCGATGATGCCGACGTTGTCGGCGAGCTGATCGGCCTCCTCCAGGTACTGGGTGGTGAGAAAGACCGTCGTCCCCTCGTCGTTGAGGGCGCGAACCTCCTCCCAGATCGTTTTGCGGCTCACCGGGTCCAGGCCAGTGGTCGGCTCGTCGAGGAAGAGCACCTGTGGCTCGTGGACCAGTGCCGCAGCGAGGTCGAGGCGCCGCTGCATCCCCCCCGAGTAGGTGCCGACCCGCCGGTCGGCGGCGGCGACGAGGTCGACCCGCTCCAGTAGGTCGTCGGCGCGCCGCCTGCCCTCGCCGCCCGGCAGGCCCTGGAGCGTCGCCTGCAGGCGGATCAGCTCGCGCCCGGTCATCAGCGGGTCGAGCGCCGCTTCCTGCAGGGCGACGCCGATCGAGGCGCGCACCCGGCGCGCTTCGGAGACGACGTCGTAGCCGGCCACGGTTGCCCTCCCCCCGGTCGGCAGCAGCAGCGTCGTCAGCATCCTCACCGTGGTCGTCTTGCCCGCTCCGTTGGGACCGAGGAAGCCGTAGATCTCGCCCTCGCCGACCTCCAGGTCGATGCCCTGGACCGCCAGAACCTCGTCGAAGGCTCGCTCCAGCCTCTCGACCGTGATCGCAGCCGACCCCATCCCGCTAAACCTCCGTCGGCGAGGCCTCTGCCAGCGGCGGCAGCGACTCGACCCAGCGGCGCCCGTTGGCGCGCTCCAGCGCCTCGGCGGCATCGAGCAGCAGCTCGTCCCCGCCCCAGGCGGCCTGAAGTTGAAGTGCCAGCGGCAGGCCCTCGCTGCTCAGTCCCACCGGCATGCTGATCGAGGGGATCCCGGTCAGGTTGGCGAGGGCGGCGCCGCGCACGTTGGCCTGGTCGGCGGTATTGACGCCCGAGGGGAGCTCGACCATCGGCGCGTCGAGCGGGGGAGCCGGGGCGGGGACCGTCGGCCAGGCGATCACGTCGACCTGCTCGAAGAGGGTGGCGAGACGGCGGCGCATCAGCGTTCGCACCCGGCTGGATTGAACGGTCGCGGTGGCCGGCAGCATCATCCGGTACTTGAGCGTGCCGCGGGCGATCGGGCTCAGCTCCGGGTCGAGGCGGTTGAGGCGCTCCGGCGTCACGCCGCCCATGCTCTCCGAGTTGATGATCAGGATCGCGGCGAGGGTTGCCGCTTCGAGGTCGGGCAGCGCGATCTCCCGCACCTCGCCGCCGGTCTCGGCTCGCAGCGCCTCGATCGCCGCCTCACAGGCGGCGCCGACCTCGGGCGTCACATCTTCGGAGACGGGATCGCGGACGATGCCGATCCGCAGGCCGGCCGCATCGCCGGCGCCAAGCTGCTCGCCGTAGAGCACAGAGCCCAGCAGCCGGCAATCGCCGGCATCGGCGCAGAGGGGGCCGGAGACGATCAGGCTGGTGACCGGCGCCATGTGATGCCCCTCCATCGCCGAGCGGCCGAAGGTCGGCTTGAGCCCGGTCAGACCACAGTAGGCGGCGGGGAACCGCACCGAGCCCAGCCCGTCGGCGCCGACGGCAGCGGCGACGAGGCGGCCGGCGACCGAGGCGGCTGGTCCGCTCGAGGAGCCGCCCGGGCAGCGCTCGGTGTCCCAAGGATTGCGGGCCGGTCCGTAGACAGAGACGTTGCCGGTGCTCCCGGCGCCGAGCTCGTGCATGTTGCCGACGCCGACGATCACGGCGCCGGCGTCGCGGAGGGCGCGGTAGGGGCCTGACTCGCCTGGCGCGGTGGGCGCCATCAGTTCGGCGGCGCCGAAGCGCTGCGCGCGCCAGGGCAGCGGCCACTCGTCCTTGATCACGACCGGTACGCCGCGCAACGGTCCTTCGGGCGCAGCGGCGAGCATCTCGCGTGAGCGCTCGGGGAAGGTCTCGACCACGGCGTTGAGCGCCGGGTTGCGCTCCTCGAGCCGGGTAAGCGTCGCGTCCAGCAACTCGCCGGGCTCGACGTCGCCGGCGGCGACTGCGGCGGCCTGCGCGCGCAGGCCGAGATCCAGCGGCGTAGTCACTCGGGCGCCTTGGATAGATCGGGGCAGCGCTCAGGCACAACGCCCTCGGTGTCTAAGGCGAGCAGCTCGAGGATCGGTGGCCAGAGGAGTTGGTGGACCGCGCCGATCACAGCAAGGTCGACCTCGTCGGCTTCGATTCCGAGCGAGGCGAGACCGGCGGGGATGAACTCGTCTGCTGGCGCCGTGCCCTCCATTACGGCTGGCAACCCTACCGGGGAGGGATCGTGCAGTTCCCGCGGAGGACCGCGGCGAGCCGCGGCGAACGACAGAATCCCGTGCCGCAACCCTTGCCGAAGGCCGGGGTTGTCGCTTGAGACCTTGGTGAGAGCAGCCAAAAACCGCCCCGACCGCAGCCGCGCTTATGTCGCGCTGGGCTTCGCCTGCGCTCTGGCGCTGCTCGTCGCCGCCGCTTGGCCGGGTGCCGCCGACTCGGCGCCGGCCCGGGTCGTGGTGCTCGGCAAGACCGATGCGACGCCCCCGCCATCCTGCCCGGGCAAGATCGTCAACAACGTCGAGGTCGTCCCCTGCCGGGTCGAGGGTCACGTGAGCGGCTTTCAGGCGATCGCCGGCGGCGTGCCGCGTCCCTACGAGGTGCCCTTCGATGGCAAGATCGTCGCCTGGTCGATTACCCTCTCGCGCCCGTCCGACACTGACACCGAAAAGATGACCGACGAGATCGGCTTCTTCAACGAATTCCTCGGCAAGCCGTCGCAAGCACGGATCGGCGTCCTGCGCCCGGTCGAAGGCTCGAAGCCACCCCAGTACACGCTGGTCCGCCAGAGCCCGCTGCAGATCCTCAACCCCTACTTCGGCAGCACGGTGATCTTTACCCTCGACCACCCGCTCAGCGTCCTGCAGGGCCAGGTGGTCGCCCTGACCGTCCCGACCTGGGCGCCGATGTTCGCCTTCAACGTCACCGAAGAAAACACCTGGCGCGGCAGCCGCCTGCCCGATCATTGCTCCTCGAAGGAAGACATCCAGGGCGGCCATCCGCAGCAGGGCGTCGGCAAGACGAAGACCTACGGCTGCTACTACAGCAACGCTCGCCTGCTGTACACCGCCACCGTCGTTAAACAGCCGTAAGGCGGCTCTAGAGAGCTTCCTGGCGGAGGCTGCAATACGGGCAGTCGCTTACGTCCAGCCCGATCAGCTGGTCGCAGCGGCGGCAGGCGCGCAGGTTCTCCGGGGTGCGGGGGAGGGCCGACGCCGAGGGGGCGAGAGGCAGCACCATCGCCACCGGCACCATCTCCTCGTCGGTCTCGCGATCGACGTAGACCGAGCCGGGCTCGGCGTAAGTGAGGGCCTCACGGCCCGAGGCTGGCGCCCGCATCCTGTAGAGCTGCTTCGAGTTCACGGCGGAGAAGACTAATAGCTTGTGCGGCAGCGATGCGTGTCCTCCTCTTTCACGGCTACATGCTGCGCGGCACGGGCAGCAACATCTACACCGCGAATCTCGCTCGAGCCCTGGCTGCTCTAGGGCACGAGGTGCATCTGCTCTGCCAGGACCGCCAGGTCAAGATCGAGGGCGTCGAGATTCACAACCCCGACATTCATGGCCTGCTTCCGGTCTACGTCAAAGACCCATACGAGGGTTTCGAGGTCAAGGCCTTCGAGGAGCTGACGGACAAAGAGCTCAACCGCTATATCGACGCAAACGTCGCCGCTGTACGCGAGGTTGCCGATTCGGTCGGTGGCTTCGACGCAGCGTTGGCGGGCCATCTGGTCATGGGTCCCGCGATTCTCGCCAGGGCTGAGATAGGAGCTTTCGCAGCCAAGATCCACGGCTCGGCGCTCGAGTACACGGTCAAACCGCATCCCCGCTTTCTTCCCTACGCGGAAGAGGGCATGAATGCGGCGGCGACGGTCTTGGTCGGCTCCCGCCATACGGCCGAGTCGCTTTGGGCGGCGCTGCCGAATGTCCCCGGACTTCGAGATAAGACGCGCCTTGGTCCCCCGGGAGTCGATACGGATGGTTTTCGGCCTCGGGTCCTGTCGCGGCAGGAGGGGGGGTTAGCGGACTCACCCGTCCGAACCCCCCCTCCCACCGCGCCACCCGAGGAGGAGGGCTTGCGGGTTGTCTTCGTTGGGAAGCTGATCGTCTCCAAGGGAGTTGATCTGCTCGTAGCCGCGTGGCCGCTGGTTCGGTGGCAGCATCCAAACGCAGAGCTGCAGATCGCGGGTTACGGGGAGTACGAGCAAGGCTTGCGGCGTTTGCTGGCAGCGCTCGAAAGGGGGAATTTGGACGATGCGCGGGAGGTCGCGAAGCTTGGGAGAGGGCTGGAGGGTGGTTCCGCGGAGCCGCTGCCGATTCTGAGCGCGTTTCTTGCCGATCTCCCCGACGGATACCTGGACGCGGCCAAGGGGATCGCCGATTCCGTCGAGTTCATCGGGCGGTTGGAGCACGACGAAGTTGCCGAGCTGCTGCCCGACGCCGAGGCGCTGGTGATGCCCAGCACGTTTCCCGAGGCCTTCGGAATGGTTGCCGCGGAGGCCGCTGCCTGTGGGGTCCTGCCGGTTTCCGCGGGGCACTCGGGGATGCGAGAGGTGTCGAGGGAGCTCGCTGCGACGCTGCCGCCCGAGGCTGCGGAGCTAGTTTCCTTCCCGGTCGAGGAGGGTGCCGTCGAGGCGATCGCGGACCGGCTGAACAGGTGGTTCGAGCTTCCGGAGGACAAGCGCATTGAAGCTCGTGAGGCGCTGGTAGACACGGCGCGGCAGCTCTGGAGCTGGGAGGGAGTGGCGCGTGGAGTACTGGCAGCTTCAGCTGCCCGGCTCAATGAATTGTCCGCGCCTGAGTAGGGGCCATCCGGGTAGGGCCGGAACGTCTTGTACTTTTTCGCTGAGGCCTCCGGGCGCCAGCCCGACCCAACACACCGAAAAAGTTAAGTGGAGGCCCTACCCGGATGGCCCCCCAACATCGTGCCAACCGTCATTTGAGCCCAGAAATCCTTCCGCCGCCGCTTCAATAGAATGCCCGCCGCCTCATGTACGGCCGCCTGCCGATAGCGAAGATGCTTGCCGCGACCGTCGCCCTGACGGCGGCGATCTCTGCGGTGATGCTCTCGATCAACTGGGATGGAGAGGCCGCTTCGACCGCAGCCCCGAAGATCGACGATCTGCTCAACGTGATGATCGTCCTCTCGGCTTTCGTCTTCTCGCTGGTGATGGTGATGCTCTTCTACGCGCTGTGGAAATTCAAAGCCAAGCCGGGAGACGAATCCGATGGCGAGCCGATCCACGGCAACACCCGGCTCGAGGTCGCGTGGACGCTGATCCCGACGATCATCGTTCTCTTCGGTGCCGGCTACAGCTGGTCGGTGCTCAACGACATCGAAGAACCAGCTTCAAATGCGCTCACGGTCGACGTCTTCTCCCAGCAGTACGCCTGGAGCTTTGGCTATCCCGGCAAAGGCAATGCCTACGTGCAGGGCGAATTCCACGTCCCGGTCAACCGGCAGGTCCAGTTCAAGATGCACTCCCAGGACGTGATCCACTCCTTTTGGGTGCCGGAGTGGCGGATCAAGAAAGACAACGTGCCGGGCATCACCACGACCGCCACCGTCACCCCCGACAAGGTCGGCACCTATCAGCTGATCTGCACCGAGCTCTGTGGCTTCGGCCACGCCTCGATGCGGGCCAAGGTCGTGGTCGAACGGCCGGCCGATTTCCGCAAATGGGTTGCCGGCCTGACGGAAAAGGTGCCAGCCCCGTACATGGAATCGATCCGCCAGGACACCGAAACCAACCCGGTCGAACCCCTCGGGACGGGCGGGGCATAATGGAGGCGCAGATCTACTGATGGTCGCGGCGATCAAGCAACCGGGATGGATTCGAGGCCTGCTGGGCACGATTTTGGCTGCCGCCTTCGGCGTCGGCTTGGTCGTCGTCCTCCGCGACATCTCCGGCCTGCCGATCTGGCAGACCGAGCAGACCGGCTACCCGCACGTCGTCGTGCCGCTGATCACCGGGCCGCTCGGCTTCCTCGCCGGCTTCGGCTGCTTCGACTACTGGCTGCGCTGGGCCGCCGGTATGCCGACGATCCCCGACGATCACTCCCAGCACGGCGCCAAGAGCTGGAAGGACTACTTCCGCTTCAACACCGATCACAAGGTGATCGGCATCCAGTACATCTGCACCACCTTTTTCTTTTTCTTCGTCGGCGGCCTGATGGCGATGCTGATCCGGGCCGAGCTGGCCCAGCCGGGCACCCAGATCGTCGACGCCGCCACCTACAACAGCCTCTTCTCCACCCACGCGGTGCTGATGATCTTCGTCTTCGTGATCCCGGTCTTCGCCGGCATCGCCAACTACGTGCTGCCGCTGATGATCGGCGCACCGGACATGGCCTTCCCGCGGCTCAACGCGCTCAGCTTTTGGATGCTGCCGCTCGCCGGCCTGCTCTTCATCGGCAGCTTCCTCGCCCCGGGTGGCGCCTTCGACGCGGGCTGGACCGGGTACGCGCCGCTCTCCACGGGTGCCCCGCTGGGCCAGTCGTTCTTCAACCTCGGGGTCCAGTTCGCCGGCGCCTCCTCGATCGCGACCGCGCTCAACTTCTTGGTCACGATCATCACGATGCGTGCGCCAGGGATGACCTTCTGGCGGATGCCGCTGCTGGTCTGGGCCAACCTCTCGACCTCGCTCCTGGTCGTCGCCGCGACGCCCTTCATCGCCGGCGCCCAGTTCATGGTCCTCCTCGACCGCGTCCTCCACACCCAGTTCTTCCAGTTTGCCGGTGGCGGCGACGTGATCAGCTACCAGCACATCTTCTGGTTCTACTCGCACCCGGCTGTCTACATCATGATGTTGCCTGGGTTCGGGATCATCTCCGAGGTCATCTCGACCCATGCCCGCAAGCCGATCTTCGGCTACCGGTTGATGGCCCTGGCGCTGATCGGGATCGTCGTCCTCAGCTACTCGGTCTGGGCCCACCACATGTTCGTCGCCGGCATGTTCAGCTGGCTGCGCGTGCCGATGATGATCACCACGCTGCTGATCGCGGTTCCGACCGGGATCAAGATCTTCTCCTGGCTGGGGACGCTCTACTTCGGCAAGATCCACACCTACTCGACCGCAATGCTGTTCGCGCTCGCCTTCATCGTCACCTTCACGATCGGCGGCATCAGCGGCGTCATGCTCGGCATGGTGCCGATCGACATCCACGTCTCCGATACCTATTTCATCGTCGCCCACATCCACTTCGTCCTCTTCGGCGGCTCGGTCTTCACGATCTTCGCCGGCATCTACCACTGGTTCCCGAAGATCACCGGGCGGATGTATGACGAGAAACTTGGCCGGGTCCACTTCTGGGGCACGCTGGTCGGCACCTGGGGCACCTTCATCCCGATGCACTGGATCGGGATGGACGGGATGCCGCGACGCGTCGCCGACTACGCGACCCAGTTCGGCGATTGGAACCTGCTGATCAGCATCTGCGCCTTCTTCCTCGGTGCCTGCCAGCTCGTCTTTCTCTACAACATGGTCGTCAGCTGGCGCTTCGGGCCACGCGCCGTGGCCAACCCGTGGCGGGCGAACTCGATCGAGTGGCAGGTCTCCTCCCCGCCGCCGATCTTCAACTTCGACGAGATCCCGCGGGTCGTCGGTGGGCCGTACGAGTACGGCGTGCCCGGCGCCCGCCACGCGATCATGGCCGGCGAAGGCGCGGAGGTCGCCAAACCCGAGCCCGCTGTGGTGGGTCAGACTTGAGCGGGGATTCCACCCAGGCACAGCCGCTGCTGGTCTTCCTCAACGAGGTCGCCGGTGGCCGCAAGCTGCTGAAAGCTGTGAGCGAGCGCGCCGGGAAGGTGCCGTTCGTCGCCGTCGCGGCGCCGCAGAACCAGCCCGCCGTCGGGCAGCTGATCGACAGCGGTGAGTTGCGGGAGGCTGCACGGGCCAGAGTCGAGGTGACGATGTCGATCCTCTCCGCGTACGGGATCGAGTCGGTCGGCGAGGTGATGGACCGCGACCCGGCGCTCGCCATGGATGACGCGGTACGCGCCCACGAACCCGGCGAGCTTCTCCTCTCCTGCCGCTCCGGGACGCGCTTCGGCATCACCCGCAAGGACCTCGTCGAGTGGGCAAAGGACCGCTTCGAGCCCGAGGTGGCGGTGACCCACATCCCCGTGCGCGTCCAGGACGACTCGATCAGCTGGGAGAAAAGCCACACGCTTGTCGTCGCCACCCAGACCGTTGCCGCTCCGGACCTGGTCGCCAGATTGAAGGAGCGTGCCGCCGGGCACCCACACCGGTACACGATCATCTGCCCGCGCGCCGAGGGCGTCTCTGAGGCGGAAATCGTCCGCGACCTCGCCGCGACCCTGGCCGAGCTCTACCGGGCCGATGTCGATGCCACCGGTCAGCCGATGAGTCCCGATCCTCTTCAAGCCGTGCAGAACGCGATCGAGCACTACCGGGTCGACGAGGTGCTGATCTCCACCTTCGCCGGCGAGAACTCGCGCTGGCTCGACGAGGACCTACTCGGCCGCACCCGCGAAATCACCGATAAGCCGGTCGAGCACCTCGAGGTCGGCCGCCCGGCCGCGGCAGTCGCAGCCGCCGTGGCGGAAGGGGAGGAGGCCTGATGGAGAGCGCAACCGTCGCACTCGGCCATTCCCACGAGGAGGAGCACCACGGGCCGCCGGAGGCCAACCAGAGCTCGCGGATAGATCGCCAGACGCTGGGGATCCTGCTCTTCATCGTCTCCGAGGTAATGCTCTTCGGCGCCTTCTTCGCCTCCTACTTCTTCCTCCGCGTCGTCGTTCACCCACCGACCTGGCCGCCGCACCCTTACGAACTGCCGGTGGCGGTCGCCGGTGTGAATACGGCAATCCTGATCTCGTCGAGCTTCACGATCCATTACGCGCTCGAGTCGATCCGGCGCGGTAACAAAAAAGGCCTCAAACTCGGATTGGTCCTGACCTGGTTGCTCGGCGCCACCTTCCTCTTCATCCAGATCAACGAGTACGTCCATATCGGCTTCAGCGCCCGCGATCTCGCCTTCGGCTCGATCTTCTACGGTCTCACCGGCCTGCACGGTGCCCACGTCTTCGTCGGGCTGATGCTGCTCAGCTTCGCCACGATCCGTGCCTTCCGCGGCCACTTCGGCCCCAAAGCGGAGGACCATCTCGGCGTCGAGGTGCCAGGCATCTACTGGCACTTCGTCGACGTCATGTGGCTGATCGTTTATACCGCTGTTTACATCCTCTAGCGACGAGGTAGAACTGGGGTATGCACAATCCCCTCAGATCCGAGGCCGATGCGTTTCGGTGGGTGGTTGTGATCGGGGTCGCGGCGGTCTCGGTGATCGCGCTGACGTTGCTCACCCGGCCGGTGATCGGAGTCGTGTGGGCGGCGACGCTGATCGGATTTGGAGCTGGGTTTGCCTATCGGAATTCGCGCGGGTCGCTTTCGCGCAGCGTCGACTTGACCCGTGGTGGGGACGCCAAGCATCGCCTGCTGGTCGTCGCCAACGAGACGGTTGAGGGTGGGGCGCTGCTGGAGGAGATCCGGCAGCGCTGTCGCAGCCGAGATTGCGAGATCCTGGTGGTGACCCCGGCGCTGGCGAGGTCGCGCGCGTCCCACTGGGCTTCCGACATCGACGAAGCGATGGAGCTGGCCCGCCAGCGGATGGAGCTCTCGCTGATTGCGATCAACGGACTGGGCTTGCGAGCAAGGGGCGAGATCGGCGACTCCGACCCGAATGTTGCGATCGAGGACGCGCTGCGTGTGTTCCCGGCCGACGAGATCGTGATCTCGACCCATCCGCCGGACCGCTCGCGCTGGCTGGAGAACGGGGTGGTCGAGCGCGCTCGCAACGAGATCGACCTGCCGATAACCCACGTGGTCGTCGACCTCGCTGCTGTGCACGTTGCGGAGAGTTGAGACGAGGAGGTTCAGGCTCCGGTCGGCGCCTGCGCTAGCGACGCCCGATCCTGCTGTTGGCTGGAAGGCTCGGGCATCACCCTGCGGGGCTCGAGCCTCCCGGCCGTGGCGACGGTCCACAGCATTGCCAGCCAGGTCAGCGTCGCCAGCGCTACATGGACCCAGACGAGCTCGCCCGGGAGCTTCAGCCACCACTGGAGGCCGCCTACGGCGCCCTGTAGCGCCAGCAGCCCGATCACCACGGTGAGCGGGCCTAGGGTGCGTCTGTCGCCGCCAGGGCGGCGTAGGAGCAGCCAGACGGCGATTGCCGCGAGGCCGAAGACCGTTGCGGTCGCCGCGTGCCGCTCCACGATCCATTCCAGCGTGCCGTTGCCCTCGAAGGTAAAGCGGTGGACGAGCTGGCCCGCGTGGGCGCCGGCATGGGGGCCGGAGGCCGTGGCGATCGTCCCGGCGAGGATCGTCAGCTGGCCGAGCGGGATCAGGGCCCGCACCGCCCAGACGCCGAGCCGGTCGCTGGAGCGCCGCCGCTCCCACGGCTCGTAGCGCGAGCACCAGGCAAGGGCAAAGGAGGCGTCGAGCAGCAGCATCGAGAGGATGAAGTGGCTCATCACCAGGCCGGGGGCGAGGTGGTACTTGACGACGAGAGCGCCGAGGATCGCCTGCCCGATCACCCCCAGCGGCAGGAGGGCGCCGAAGAAAGCGAGGTGCCAGCGGAATGGCCGGCGGAACCAGGCGAGCGCGCTGGCGGCGATCACGGCGATGCCGACGAAGCCCGTGAGGACGCGGTTGCCGTACTCGATCACCGCGTGGGTGTCGAGCGGGGGCACCGTGCCGCCGTAGCACTTTGGCCAGTCCGGGCAGCCGAGGCCAGAGCCGGTGAGGCGGACTCCGGCGCCGGTGAGGACGATCAGGGCAAGTGCCGCGAGGGCAACCAGCGTGACTTGCGCATAGCGCTGCGGGGAGATCTCGAGGCGGTCTTTGAGCCGGGTCCCCATCGTTCCTCGGATGATGCCGGCGGCCGGGCCCCGGCCGTGAGTCGACTCAGCTGCCTTTGTTGGCGCTGCCACCCGGCTGCGTTTCCTGCAGCAGGTACTGGACGAGGTCTTCGAGTTCTTTCTTGGACAGCGTTTCCTCGAAGTTCTGCGGCATCACGTTGGCCGGATAGCCCTTGACGATCTGCGCATTCGGGTCGACGATCGATTTGTCGATCGTCGCTGCGCTCTGGCCCGGGAGCGCTTCGTCGAGGTTGGGCCCGGTGACGCCCCCCGATTGGGCCGCAGCGAGCGTGTGGCAGCCGCCACAGCCGTTGTTGGCGAAGACCTGAGCGCCGGGCCCGCCGGGAACCTGGGGAGGCGCTGCGCCAGGCACCCCGGCGTAGCGGCCGACGTAAGCGGCGACGTCCTCTAGATCCTGGTCGGTGACGACGTCCGCGGGCATCGAGACGGCGGGATTGTCGTTGCTGGGCCGCGGAAACCCCACCTGCGCCTTGACGATTCCTTCGATCGTGTCCCCTCCCTCGCCTGCGGCTCTTGCGGCGGCGAACGCGTCGTCGAGGTTGGGCCCGATCTGAGCCGTCGTGCCTGCCTCGGCCATCGCGTGACAGACGCCGCATTTCTGCACGAAGAGGACGCGGCCGTGCTGCTCGTCAGCCGTGCTCGTGCCGCAGCCGGAGGCGGCGACGGCAATCGCCGCCAGGGCGGCGAGGGCGAGCAGGGCGCGGATCGGGTTCGGTTGCTTGAGCATCGTCGTCATACGGCGCGGAGCGCGCCGGAGTCTATAGATCAAGGCTGCGTAAACGCTGCGTGTGAGGCGCCTCGACAGTCGGGTAAGCTTGAGGCGATTCACACTAATCCGCGAGCGGCGAAGGGAGTGCGACGAGGATGCAGGTACGGGACGGTATGTCGGAGGTGGTTCTGACCGTGGGCCCATCGCACACGCTGCGCGAGGCGGCCACGATGATGGTCGAGAAGGGGATCGGTGCGGCGCTGGTGACCGATGACGAGCGGCCGGTGCCGTGCATCGTCACCGAGCGCGACATTCTCAACTCGCTCGGCCGTGGCCAGGACCCGGATACCGAGCTCGTTGCCGAGCATATGAGCGAGGGCGTGGTCGCCGCCGCGCCCGACTGGAGCCTCGAGCACGCGGCTGCGGAGATGTCGACCCGCGGCATCCGCCACCTCGTCGTCTTCGACGGAGGCGAGACCGTCGGGATCCTCTCGATCCGTGACATCGTGCGCGTATGGACGTCGGCAGGGGCGACGTCCGGCATGACGCCTGACTAGAGGGCTCGCTCAGGCGCTCAGGACTGAGGCGGAGAGATGGTTTCGACCGGCAGCACCGCGCCGCGGGTGTGCTGCTTGCGCGGCAGACGAAAGTAGTCGCTGGTGGCGCTCTTGATCATGCTGCGCAGGGCGAAGAGAAGGATGACGATGCCGATGATCGAGTAGATCCAGCCGCGGACCATGAATCCCTCGGCGAAGATTCCGCAAACCGCCCCCGCGGCGCCGAAGGCGAAGAAGGCGGGCGCCCAGGAGGGCCGTGGCGGGTAGACCAGCTCGCCGGGCTCGGGGATCTCGCGATGCTCGCTCACGACGCGATGTAGAGGGTCGCGGCGACGAAGCAGAGGGCGAAGACCGCCGCAGCGATGCCGCCTGCCAGCAGGCCTGCCGCCATGTCTCGTCTGGAGGTCTCGCGGTCCACGGGCGGATTTCTATCAGGCAGGCAGGGCGTCGGTCGTTAGAGCCGGACGTCTATCGGCATCGTCAGGAAGAGCAGCGCCAGATAGGCGAGGGAGAAGAGGTAGGTACGCAACGCCCAGCGCCGGTCGGCGCTGGGCAGGAGCCGAACGGCGCAGTAGATGAAGCCGGCGCCGAGCGTCATCGAGCCGGCCAGATAGACGAGCCCGAAGCCGCCGGCGCAAAATGGCAACTGGGTCACCGCGTAGAGCAGGATCGTGTAGAGGAGGATCTGGCGGCGCGTCTCGGCCTCGCCGCGGACGACGGGCATCATCGGCACGCCGGCCTTCGCGTACTCGTCCTTCATCAACAGCGAGAGCGCCCAGAAGTGGGGCGGGGTCCAGAAGAAGACGATCGCGAAGAGGTAGAAGGCGGTGCCGCTGAGACCGCCGGTCACGGCCGCCCAGGCGACCAGGGGGGGAACGGCGCCGGCGGCACCGCCGATGACGATGTTCTGGGGGGTGGTGCGCTTGAGCCAGAGCGTGTAGACGAAGACATAGCCGGCGAAGCCGGAGAACGAGAGCGCGGCGGCGAGCGGGTTGACCGTCGTCGCCAGCAGGGTGAAGGAGCAGAGCTCGAGCAGGGCGCCGAAGCCGATCGCGGTCCTTGCCGAGATGCGGCCGCTGGCCACAGGTCGATCGGCCGTGCGCGCCATGGTGCGGTCGATGTCCCGGTCGATCGCATGGTTGATCGCCCCGGCGCCGCCGGCGGAGAGGGCGCCGCCGAGGCAGGTGAGCAGGACGAGTCCGAGCGAGGGGTCGCCGGCCACGAACATCGTCGTCACCGTGGTGAAGAGCAGCAGCGACTGCACCTTCGGCTTGGTCAGCGTGAAGAAGTCGCGCAGCAGCGAAGGCACGGCGGAGCGCTGCGTGATAGCAGCCGTCTGGGCGCCGCTCATCGAATCACCGCGGTCAGGCTACCGGCTGCGATTCGCGGGCCGGCTGCTCCACGCGGGCACTGCGGTGGGCGATCGCCTCGCGGATGTCGCGCATCGGTCTGGCGCTGCGCACGTCGGGCAGCAGGTCGAAGTTGTGCGGCTCCGGCGGCGAGAGCGCGAACCACTCGAGCGAATCGCCGCCCCAAGCATCATGCCCGGCCGGGGCGCCACCCTCGCGGCTGAGGATCGCGTTGACCAGGGTCATCACGATGCCCGCGGCGAGGAGGAAGGCGCCGATCGTGGCGATCAGGTTGTAGGCGTCGACCCCGCTCCCGCCGAAGAACTTGTAGGCGTCGACCACCTGGCCGTCGTCGGTGCCGGCGAGCATCAGCGGCACGAAGGCGACGAGCGTTCCCAGCAGCATCGTCCAGAAGGAAAGGCGTGCCAAGGTCTCGCCCATGGTGCGCCCCGTCATCTTCGGGAACCACCAGTGCAGAGCAGCGAAGCCGCCGAAGACAGCACCGCCGACGAGGGCGAAGTGGGTTGCCGCGGTGCTGTCGGTGGTGTGCTGGAGGCGCCAGCCGAGCGCGACCATCGAGTGGTTCATCTCGCTCGCCAGGCCGATTGCGATCGCGACGATCGCGCCGGCGGCGAAGAGCAGCGGCGCCCGCATCTTCATCGTGCCGCCGGAGAGGGTCGCGATCAGGTTGAAGAAGATCAGGCCGAAGGGGACGATCAGCGCCAGCGACATGACCATCGCGAAGTACATCCAGCCGATTCCGATCGGCGCCGTGAGCATGTTCTGCATCCAGGCGAGGGTGCCGATGACGGCGATCGCGACCAGCGAGCCGATCACCGCGCCGCGGTTGAAGAGTGGCTTGCGGGCCAGGGCGGGGACGATTTCGGCGATTGCGCCCAGGGCGAAGATCAGGATCAGCATGTAGGTGCCGGTGTAGAAGATCCAGCTCAGGTGCTGCCAGAGCAGCGGCGAGCCGCCGGCGTCCCCAGCGAAGAAGATCCCGTCGAAGTTACGGTCGATCAGCAGCATCGTGATCGCAGCCAGCATCACCGAGCCGATCACGATCAGCAGCCATGAGCCGATCGCGGTCGCCCAGGAGAAGACCGGGAGCCGGCGCCAGGCCATGCCCGGCGCGCGCAGGCGGCGCAGCGTGGCCACCAGGTCGGTGGCGATCAGGACGAAGCCCAGCGTCGCCAGGCCGGTCGCCGCTGCCCAGGCGTCGACCCCGTTGTTGGGCAGGAAGGCGATGCCCGAGAGCGGTGGCAGCGGGTTGACGCCGGCCTCGGTCGGGGTGAAGAGGAAGCCCGCGTAAAGGACGGTGGCGCCGGCGATGAAGAGCCACGTGCCGAGTTGGCCGAGGCGGGGCAGCGCGGTTCCGCGGGCGCCGATCTGAAGCGGCGCCACGTAGTAGAAGAAGCCGAGCGCGAACGGCACCGCGAAGAAGAAGATCGCGGTTGCGCCGTAGAGCGAGAGCATGCGGTCGAAGGTGACCGGGTTGAGGAAGGTGTTCTCGGGGACCGCCAGCTGCAGGCGCATCAACAGCAGCTCGACCACGGCGATGAAGAGGAAGCCGAGGGCGCCGGTGATCAGGACGCGGCCGAGGTCCTTGTGGTCGGCGCTGGTCGCGATCTCGACCCAGCGGGCGCGGCGCGGCGGAAAGCCGTCGACGACCAACTCGGGGTTCCTTGCGGGCGCGCTCATGGCGTTTCTCCGTTTTCGATCAAGCCGACGACGCGGTCCTGGGCGGCCTGGATGTCACTCTTCTGGGTTTTTATGAAGGCTTCGTATTTCTCCGGCGAGACGACTTCGACTTCGGTTCGCATCGCCGCGTAGGCCTGGCCGGAGAGGGTCGCCGCCTGTCCGGAGTAGGTGCCTTCTTCGTCGGCGCGAAAGACGACCCGATTGGTCTTGCCGGGCACTGCGTCGCGCTTGCCGGCCAGGTCGGGGACGTCCCAGGTGTGAACCACGTCGGTTGAGACGAGATCGAGCTCGACCGTGGTGTCGACCGGGACGACGAGCTTGTAATAGGAGAAGGCTTCGTTCGGATAGTCGTAACGCCACAGCCACTGCTGCCCGGTCGTCTGGATCTTCAGCGGTTCGGAGTGGGAGACCTGCAGGCCCGCGGCGCCCGTGATCGGCGTCTCGCGTGCCTTGTCGGTGTAGACGATGCTGAGCACGAGGATCGCGGCGGCGAACGCTCCCAGCGCCGCTCCGACACGCAGCTGGATGCGATGGCCGCCGGTGATCTGGCGCGGCTCGGCGCCGCGCTCGGCGCCGTAGCGGCGCAGCACGTAGAGCAACCCGGCGACGACCGCGACCACGAGGATCGCCGCGGCGACGAAGCCAATCCAAAGCAGAGTGTCGATCTGGTCGGTGCCAGGAGAGTGGGGCGCCAAAGCGCGGCCATTCTAATCACGCAAGGCGGCGCTCGGCGGTGCGCACACCGCCCGGCTGTCGGCGAGCTGCTCCTATACTCGCCGACCTCATGGCGACCCGCTCGAGGCCATCTCCGGCGTTGCGCAAGGCTGTGCGTGCCGGGGCGGCCGCGGCAATCGGCGCCGCGGTCGCCGTGCCCCTGCTGCGCCACCGCGCGCGTATCCCCGCCCCGGTGACCGTTGCCGCCTGCGCTGGGGGCCCGCTCGGGCTGGCCGTCTTGTATCCGCGCTCCCACAAGCGCGACGTCGCCATGTACGCCTTGCAGATGTGGGCCTTCACGATGATCCACGAGCTGCCCTACGACAATCCCGAGCGGCTTCGCGCTCGCCTCCAGATCCGCTATCCGATCGTCGCCGACCGCGTCATCGGCTTCGGCCGGCTCCCCAATGTGCGCCTGCAGCGGGGCCTCGCCCGTCTGCGGGGGGTGGGAACCCTCAATCGTTTCCTCACCTGGGCGCACTGGCTGTGGTTCCTCGAGCCCTATGTGGCGCTCGCATTCATCCTGCTTCGCCATCCCGATCGCTTCCCCCGCGCCGCCCGCCGGCTCGCGGCGGTCTTCGACATCGGCTGCGCCGTCTACTTCGCTGCTCCGACCGCTCCGCCATGGTGGGCTTCGGAGCAGGGCCATACCGGCGAAGGGGTGCGGCGGATCATGGTAGAGGTCGGCGAAGAAACCTGGAAATCGGCCTGGCCGGGGATGTACTCGGCGCTCGGTGGCAACCCCTGGGCGGCGATGCCCTCGCTGCACTTCGCCACGTCCGTGACGGCGGCGATCTCGCTGGCCGAGACCGGGCGGACGGCCGGCGCCGCCGGCTGGGCCTACGCGCTGACGCTTGGCTTCGCGCTCGTCTACCTGGGTGAGCACTACGTCACCGACCTCGTCGCCGGGGCCGGACTGGTCGCTTCGGTGCGCGGTGGGGAGCACCTCGCCGAGCCGGCCGTCCTGGCGGTGAATCGACGCCTGCAGAGTCTGGAGCGCCTGGCGAACGGGTAGCTTCTCAGGCGTGTCTCCCGAGCAGCCGGCGAACGGAAACGGCGGCTACGAGCTGCCGCTGTTCACGCGGCGGCGGGTGGCTCAGACGCTGCTCGTAGTCCTCGCCCTACTGATCTGCATCTACTTCCTCTTCCCGAGGCTGGTCGGGCTGGGGGACGCGCTGAGCAAGCTCGGCGAAGCGGATCTGGCGTGGATCGCCGTCGCGATCGGCTTCAACGTCATCGCGATCGCCACCTACATCGCCCTCTTCAAGGCGGTGGTCGGGGGCGACACCCTGCGCCTGCGCTGGTCGGAGACCTACGAGATCAACATGGCCGGGGTCGCGGCGACGCTGCTCTTCTCGGCCGCCGGCGCCGGCGGCATCGCCCTCACCTACTGGGCGCTGCGCAAGGCCGGAATGCGGCGGCGCGACGTCGGGCGGCGGATGGTGGCCTTCCTCGCCCTGCATTACGTCTTCTACCCGGTGGCGCTGATCGTCTTCGGCATCCTGCTGCGGACCGGGGTCCTTCCTGGCAAGCACTCGGTCGAGCTGACCGTGGTGCCGGCGGCGGTCGCGGGCGTTCTGCTCGTGCTCGGGGTGCTGCTGGCGCTCATACCCCCCGACCTCGGCCGGCGTGTGGCTGCTCATGCGCGGGGGGAGCGGGCGCAATCGATCGCCGCCAACGTCGCCAAAGTGCCGGCGATAGCCGCCGAAGGGTTCAGGTTCGCGCTCAGTCTCTTTGCCCATCCCTCGCGCGGCGGCCTCGCGGTGATCGGCGCGGCGGGCTTCTGGGCGGCGAACATCGGCATCCTCTGGGCCTCCTTCCAGGCGTTCGGAGTGGAAGTGCCGATCGCCGTCGTCGTGCAGGGCTTCTTCCTCGGCATGGTCGCCAACCTCTTTCCCCTTGCCCCGGCGGGAGTGGGGGCGGTCGACGCCGGGATGATCGGTGCCTTCGTCCTCTTCGGCATTCCCGAGGAGACTGTCTTCCCGGCGATCCTGGTCTACCGCCTGGTCGCTTTCTGGCTGCCGATCCCCCCCGGTATCGTCGCCTTCTTCCAGCTGCGCAAACGGGTCGCGCAGTGGGAAGAGGAGGGCCTGCCGGTCAACCGCGGACGGCATTTGGAGGAGGCGCCGATGCCCGCGGAAACCGGGAAAGTCGCGTAACCTGATGGTACTATAAAAAGTAAAGTATTAGACTTCCAGGCGGCAGAGATGACTGAGAAGAAGATCGAGAACGTGATCGTCGTCGGCGGTGGGCCGGCCGGCTACACCGCTGCCCTATATACCGCGCGCGCCAACCTCGAGCCGCTCGTCTTCGAGGGCTTCCAGTGGGGCGGCCAGCTGCAGAACACGACCGACGTCGAGAACTACCCGGGCTACCCCGACGGGATCATGGGGCCGGAGATGATGAACCAGTTCCGTGCTCAGGCGGAGCGCTTCGGCACCCGCTTCGTCACCGACGACGTCGACCGGGTCGAGCTCAGCGAGGACGGCGGCGTCCACAGGGTCTTCCTCGGCGACGAGGAGCATCTCGCCAAGACCGTGATCCTGGCAATGGGGGCGGAGCCGCGCCGGCTCGGTATCCCTGGTGAGATGGAGCTGAGCGGCTGCGGCGTCTCCACCTGCGGCGTCTGCGACGGAGCGTTCTTCAAGGGCAAAGACGTGATCGTGATCGGTGGCGGCGACTCGGCGATGGAGGACGCGATCTTCGTCTCCAAGTTCGCCGACGACCTCACCGTCGTCAACCGCCGCGACGACTTCCGCGCCTCCAACATCATGCGCGAGCGCGCCGCCGAGCGGCCCAACATCGAGTTCAAGACCCCATTCGTCGCCGAGGAGTTCGTCGGTGGCGATGCCGGCAATCTCGACCATGTGCGGCTGCGCAACGCAGAGACCGGGGAGACGGAGGACTTCGGCACCGAAGGCGCCTTCGTCGCAATCGGCCATATCCCGAAATCGGAGATCGTCGTCGACCAGATCGACACCGACGAGGACGGCTATATCCGCACCGAGCCCGGCTCGACCAAAACCAACCTGCCCGGTGTCTTCGCCGTCGGCGACGTCGTCGACCACACCTACCGCCAGGCGGTCACCGCCGCCGGCACCGGTTGCATGGGCGCCCTCGACGCCGAGTGGTACCTGCGCGACACCCCGCCCAGCCCAGAGGCTCACTGGGCTCCCGGCGGCGAGCCCATCGAGATCGCTCCTAAGCCCGCCTGACCGGCGCATTTCGGCGTCCTCGGTCGGTCGTGTGCAGAGCACACTTCCCTCCCTGCGTCCTTGATCTGCTTGGTCAGGCGAGCTTAGGAGACCAGCCGTTGGACGACGAAGGTCTTGCTGCCGCGCGGGGTCTGGACTTCGACCGGCTTGCCCGGTTTCGCGTTCATCAGTGCCTGGCCGATCGGCGACTCGGCTGAGAGTCGGCCGCCGGCGAGGTCGGCTTCGGTCGAGCCGACCAGGGTCCAGGTGTTGACGGCGCCTTTCTCCTCGTCGAGAACCTCGGCGGTGCGACCGAAGCTGAAGCAGTCTGCGCCACCGTCGACCTCGACCACGACCGCCGTGCGCAACCGCTCGCGTAAACGCTTGATCTTGGTCTCGAGGTGTGCCTGGTCGTCCTTGGCGATGTGGTACTCGGCGTTCTCCTTGAGGTCGCCTTCCTCGCGTGCGACCTTGATCCGGGCGGCCATCGCGGTTCGGCCAGGGCCTTCCAGCTGCTCGATTTCCTCGCGCAGAGCAACGATCCCCTCCTCGGTGATCGGCTCCCCGCCTCCATTGGCGCCGCTCATCGGGGGCACCATTGCAGATGGGCAGGCGGGCCGCGATCACGGCCGCCGCTCGATCTGGGTCAGAGGTTGGTGAGCAGTACGCCGACGACGCCTGCGAGCAGCGTGATCGCCGCGGACCAGGCGATTCGGGTCATCGTCTGGTGCAGACCGAGTATCGCGGCACCTATCTGTCGCATGTCCTCGTGGACCCTGTCGAACTGTTCCCATGTCTCTGCACGGTGTTCGTTCGCCTGGGTGCGGAGGCGCGCTTCGACGCCGGCAATCTCGCCCCGAAGTTCCTTGCCCTGGTCTTTGACCTCAGCCCGCAGCTCTTTCATCTCGCCGTCGACCCGATCAAAGCCGGCTTTCATCGCGCCTTCGACGCGTTCGAAGCGTTGATTCATCTCGCCTTCGACCTGATCGAAGCGTTCGTCCATCCGGTGGGATAGATCGTCGAGACGGTCGTCTGTCCAGCTCTGTCGCATTGCCTCCATATCTCCAGACTAGGGAGCCAGGTGTGACGTGTGGCGCGCAAATTGTAACTCTTTGTCACAGCAGACGGATGTCTGAGTTTGTGATGCCCGATCGGGCCATGGTCTAAGGTCGGATCGGATGCCGTCCTGCACGCACATCGACGCGGTCGAGTACCTCGAGCCCCCGGGTGAGGTCGTGGGTTGCGAGGAGTGCCTGAAGCTGGGGATGAGCTGGGTGCATCTGCGGATGTGCCATAGCTGCGGCCACATCGGCTGCTGCGACAACTCCCCGGGCAAACACGCGACCGCCCACTACGAGACGAGCGGGCATCCGCTGATCCGCTCCGCCGAGCCGGGCGAGGACTGGAGCTGGTGCTACGTCGACGAGGCGATGCTCCGTCTCAGCCCCTGAGGCGAGGCGCGGGGCAGTAGGCGTCACCATGCTGCTCGCGCAGCTCCTCGAGTAGGCGGGCGGCGTGCTCGGGGCCGATGAGTTTGGTCAGTTCGAGCGGCCCGCGTGGCCAGTTGAAGCCGAGGCGCATCGCCGTGTCCATATCGGCCGGTGAGCCGACTTCCTCTGCGAGCGCGAAGGCCGCCTCGTTGGCGATCTGGGCGAACAGGCGGGGGAGGATCGCCTCTGCGACCGGGTCGATCTTCGCTAGAACGGCGGGGTCGAGCGTCGGCGTATCAATGCCCAGATCGGGATCTGCCTCGCGGTGCGGGCCGTCGCCGTACCCGTAGAAGCCGCGGCCGCCCTTGCGGCCAAGCAGGCCTTCGCCGACCATCCGTTCCTGGATCGTGCTCGGGCGCCAGCGCTCGGGCTCGCCGCCCTGGTTGTAGAAGGAGCGGGCGACGCTGAGGTTGACGTCGAGACCGATCAGGTCGATCAGCTCGAACGGGCCCATGCGAAAGCCGCCGCCAAGCCGGCAGACGCGGTCGATCGTCTGCGCGTCAGCGACTCCCTCGGCGAGCATCCGCAACGACTCCAGGCTGAAGGGGCGGGCGAGGCGGTTGGCGATGAAGCCGGGGCTGTCCTTGGCGCGGATCGGCGTGCGGCCCATGCGGCGACCGACCTCGGTGGTCGCCTCGAGGGCGGCCTCGGCCGAGTCCTCGGTGGCGACGACCTCGACCAGCTTCATCAGCGCCGGGGGGTTGAAGAAGTGCATGCCGACTACGCGCTCGGGGTGGGGGACCCCCGTGGCGATCGCCGTCACCGGCAGGGAGGAGGTGTTGCTGGCAAGGACCGCCTGCGGACCGCAGACCTTCGCGAGGGCGGCGAACAGCTCGCGCTTCAGTGTCAGGTCCTCCGGCGCCGCCTCCACCACCAGATCGCATTCGCCGAGGTCGCCGAGGCTCGAGGCGGCACCGACCCGCCCCCTCGCCGCGTCGGCGTCTTCGGCGCTCCACAGGCCGTTCGTCGCGCCTTTCGCCAGCGCCGAGCGCAGCCGCTCGACCCCGGTCGCGAGTGCCGCTGGGACCGGGTCGTGGAGCCGGGTCTCGTAACCGCCGAGGGCTGCGATCTGGGCGATCCCGGCACCCATCGTGCCGGCGCCGACGACACCGACACGCTCGATGGCGGTCATTTGCCCTCGAACTTTGGCTCTCGCTTCTCGAGGAAGGCCTGCATCCCCTCGACCCGGTCCTCGGTCGCCATCGTCAGCTCGTAGAGGCGGCGCTCGGTCTCGAGGCCGGCGGAGAGAGCGGTCTCCTCGGCGGCGAGCACGGCCTGCTTGCCGAGCCGGGCGGCGATCGGCGGCCGCTCGGCGACCTCATGGGCCAGCTCCATAGCGGTGTCCAGCCATCCGTCCCCCTCGACGACCGCGTTGACCAGGCCTAGCTCGTGCGCCGTCTTCGCGTCGAAGCGCTTGCCCGTGAGGACGTACTCCATCGCCCGCTGCTTGCCCAGCACCCGCGCCAGGCGTTGGGTGCCGCCACCGCCGGGAATGATCCCGAGGCGGATCTCCGGCTGGCCGAAGACGGCAGTGTCGGAGGCGACGATCATGTCGCAGGCCAGTGCCAGCTCGCAGCCGCCGCCGAGGGCGTAGCCGGAGACCGCGGCGACCAGGGGCGTCTTGATCGCGGCGACCCGGCGCCAGAACGAAGCGGCGGGGTGGCGCAGCGCTTCCTCGAAGCTGCGCTCGGCCATCGCCTTGATATCGGCGCCGGCGGCGAAGACCTTCTCGGAGCCGGCGATGACGGCGCAGCGCACCTCGGGGTCGGGGTCGAGCCGCTCCAGCTCCGCCGCGAGCGTCTCCATCACCTCCGGCGAGAGGGCGTTGCGAGCCTCGGGCCGGTTGAGGCGCAGCAGGGCGACATGGCCGTCACGCGAGCTCTCGACCAGGTCGCCCACCGTCTTTCCTTACTCCGCTTCCATCGGCGTCATCGCGTTGATCCCGGTCGCGGCGCGGCCGATGATCAGTTTTTGGATCTGCGAAGTCCCCTCATAGAGGGTCGTCACCCGCGCGTCGCGGAGGTAGCGCTCGACCGGGTAGTCGTCGACGTAGCCGGCGCCGCCGTGCACCTGGATCGCCAGGTTGGCGCACTCGATCGCCGCCTCGGTCGCGTGCAGCTTCGCCACCGAGGTCTCCATCGTGTTCGGCAGCCCTTCGTCCTTTAGTAGACCGGCGCGGTAGACGAGCATCCGCGAGGCATCGCGCTTGACGATCATGTCGGCGATCATCTCCTGAACCAGCTGGAAGCGGGCGAGGGGGACGCCGAACTGCTTGCGCTCTTTGGAATAGGCAACCGAGGCTTCGACGCAGCCGTCGCAGATGCCGACGCAGCCGGCGGCGACGCTGTAGCGACCGTTGTCGAGCGCGCTCATCGCGACTTTGAAGCCGTCGCCGATCTCGCCCAGCATCGCGTCCTCGCCGACCTCGACGTTGTCGAGCGAGAGCTCCGCGGTGTCGGAAGAGCGCAGGCCGAGCTTGCCGTGGATCTCCTGCGTGGTGAAGCCCTCGTTTGCCGTCGGGACGAGGAAGCAGGCGAGGCCGCGGTGCTTCTTCTCGGGGTCGGTCTGGGCGAAGATCAGCGCCACCTCGGAGAAGTTGCCGAGCGAGATCCACATCTTCTGGCCGCTGATCGACCAGCCGGAGTCGGTCTTGGTCGCGCGGGTGCGCAGGTTGGCTGCGTCGGAGCCGGTGTCGGGCTCGGTCAGGCCGAAGCAGCCGAGCGCCTCGCCCGAGCAGAGCCGCGGCAGCCACTTCTGCTTCTGCTCCTCGGTGCCCCACTTCTCGATCGAGCCGGCGACGAGCGAGGTCTGCACGGAGACGACGGTGCGGGCGGAGGAGTCGGCGCGGCCGACCTGCTCGACGATCAGGCCGTAGCCGATGTAGTCGAGGCCACGGCCGCCGTACTGCTCGGCAACCGGCGCGCCGAGGTAGCCGACCTCGCCCAGCTTGCTCGCCAGCTCGCGGTCGAAGCGGGCGGCGCGGTCGTTCTCTTTGACCCGCGGGACGATCTCCTTGTCGGCGAATTCACGCGCGGTTTCGGAAATCAGGCGCTGCTCATCGGTCAGCTGGAAGTCCATCTCACCATCGCTTTCTCGTTTGCTTCGTGGAGTTCAAAGCTCTCGCTCCAGGGTCGCCGCGAAGGTCTCCTGTGCCTCGCGGGTGCGGGGCCCGGGCGCTTCGGGCATGGCATCGCCGTCGATCGCGGAAACGGCCTGGATCTCGCGGGTGGTCGAGGCGAGGAAGGCCTCGCGGGCGGCACGTAGATCGGCCAGCGGCCAGGTGCCCTCCTCGACCTGCAGCGCCTTGACCAGGCGATCGCGGGTGATCGACTCGAGCACGCCGACGTCGAGCGCGGGCGTGCGCAGTTCCCCCTGCGGGGAGACCCAGAAGATCGCCGAGGTGGGCGGCTCGAGCACGGTCCCATCGGGCTGGACCAGGACGGCCTCGTCGGCTCCCTGTTCTTTCGCCAGTCGCGTCGCCTGCATGTTGGCGGCGTAGGAGAGCGACTTGACGCCGTTGAGGATCACGGTCGGCGAGTAGGTGACCGTGGCGAGGCGCAGCGTCTCGGCGTGCGCGGGTATCGGCTCGATCGCCGCGATGCGGCGGCCGCCGCGGGTGACGATCAGCCGCAACTGGCCGTCGGGCCCACCGGCCTCGGTCAGCAGCGCGTCGATCTCCCGCTCGAGCGCGGCGCGGTCGAACTCGAGCCGGATCGCAGCGGAGGAGCGCTCCAGCCGGTCGAGGTGGTCTCCGAGCGCGAAGGGTCGCCCCTCGTAGAGCCGGATGACCTCGAAGGCACCGTCGCCGCGGTAGAGGCCATCGTCCTTCATCGGCACCATCGCCTCGGCGGTTGGGGTCACCTTCCCGTCGACGCTCGCCAGTTCTTCAAGTCCGGTCATCGCCGCGCGAGGCTACATGAAGCTTTGTAGCCGCCATAGGGGGTACAAAGCTTCATCGAATCGCTTCGAAGATGGTTGCCAGGCCCTGGCCGACACCAACGCACATGGTGGCGATGCCGTAGCGGCCTTTGCGGCGGCGTAGCTCGCGGATCAGGGTGGTGGTGAGGCGAGCGCCGGAGCAGCCGAGCGGGTGGCCGAGGGCGATCGCGCCGCCGTTGACGTTGAGGCGGTCTTCTTCGATGCCGAGCTCGCCGGCACAGGCGAGCACCTGTGAGGCGAAGGCCTCGTTCAGCTCGATCAGCTCGATCTGGTCGAGGCTGAGGCCGGCGGCGGCCAGGGCGCGGGGGATGGCGACGGCGGGACCGATCCCCATGTAGGCGGGATCGACGCCGGCGACGCCGCTGGCCAGAATGCGGGCGAGTGGCTCGGCGCCTAGTTTCTCGACGCCGGCCTCGGAGGCGACCAGCAGGCAGGCGGCGCCGTCGTTGAGGGTCGAGGCGTTGCCGGCGGTGACCGTGCCTCCCTCGCGAAAGGCAGGTCGGAGCTTTGCCATCTTCTCCAGCGAGGCGTCGGGGCGGGGTCCCTCGTCCGCGTCGACGAGGACCGTCTCTCGCCGTCCCTTGGGTGCCTCGATCGGGACGATCTCCTCGGCGAACAGCCCCGCCTCGGCGGCGGCGACCGCTCGCTGGTGGCTGCGCAAGGCGAAGGCGTCCTGGTCCGCGCGGCTGATCCCGTAGCGCTCGGCGACGTTCTCGCCGGTCTCGCCCATCGATTCGGTCGAGATGCCCAGCTCTGCCATGCGCGGGTTGACGAAGCGCCAGCCCAGGGTCGTGTCGTGCATCGTCTGCTCGCCGCGGGGCAATGCGCGCTCCGGCTTGCCGACGACCCAGGGCGCCCGGCTCATCGACTCGACCCCGCCGGCCAGGTAGAAGTCGCCCTCGCCGAGCTTGACCGCGCGGGCGGCGCAGTTGACCGCCTCCAGGCCCGAGGCGCAGAGGCGGTTGACGGTGGCCCCCGGAACGCTGTCGGGCAGGCCGGCGAGCAGCGCTGCCATCCGCGCCACGTCGCGGTTGTCCTCGCCCGACTGGTTGGCGGCGCCGAAGTAGACGTCGGTGATCTCGGCCGGGTCGACCCCGGTGCGCTCGACGACGGCGCGGACGACGTGGGCGGCGAGATCGTCGGGGCGCACTGCGGAGAGCGCGCCGCGGTAGGACCCCATCGGCGTGCGGACCGCATCGACTAGATATGCCTCAGACATAGGCGAGCATTAAATGCGACCGGCGCAAGCCACGTATTCTGAGGTCCATGGGTTTCGTCCTCCTCACCCTCGGCATGCTGGCGGTCATCATCGGCGTTCTGTTGCTGATCGGCCATTTCTACCAGGGCAGCAGCGCCGACTTGGTCGACTGGAAACCGACGCGCAGTCCCGAAGTCGAGGCGCAGAACGAGATCGACGACGTGCGGCAGATGCTGGAGGCGCAGAACGAGATGCGCCGCCGCCGGGGCGCCGCCGAGGTCGACGAGAGAAAGCTGCGGGCCGAGGTCGAAGAGGAGGAGCTGGAGCGGCTCCGCCGCGGCGACCCGTTCGAGGCCTGAGGGCGAGCCGGTGTGGCACGGGCGCTGATCGTCGGCTGTGGCTGTCGTGGGCGCCTGCTCGGGAAGCGGTTGCTCGCCGAGGGCTGGCAGGTGCGAGGGACGAGCCGTCGCGAGGGAGGTCTGGCGGCGATCGAGGCGGCCGGGATCGAACCCGCTCTCGCCGACCCCGAGGACCCGGGCACAGTGCTCGACCTGGTCGGCGACGTGACCACGGTGTACTGGCTGCTCGGCTCCGCCGTGGGCCCGGCCGAGAGCCTCGAGGCGATCCACGGCCCCCGGCTCGAACGTTTCCTCGAGCGGTTGGTTGAAACCCCGGTGCGGCGCTTCGTCTACGAGGCGGCCGGCAGTGTCGACGCCGCGATCCTGGAGCGGGGGGGCTCGATCGTGCAAGCCGCCGGCGAGCGCTGGCGCATCCCGGTCGCCGTCGCTGGCCGAGGAAACGATATAGCTAAACTCGGATGGGAATTGAGGTAAATCCGCGAAAGCGAGTATCCGAGAGGAGCTGGTCCGATGGCGCTGCAGCTCGGCGACGTAGCACCCGATTTCGAGGCCGACACGACCGAGGGCCGGATCAAGTTCCACGACTGGATCGGCGACTCCTGGGCGGTGCTGTTCTCGCACCCGAAAGACTTCACCCCGGTCTGCACGACGGAGCTCGGCTACATGGCGAGCATCGAGCCCGAGTTCGCGAAGCGAAACGTGAAGATCATCGGACTCTCGGTCGACCCGCTCGACAAGCACGAGGAGTGGGCGAACGACATCGCGGAGACCCAGGGAACCGCGCCGAACTACCCGATCATCAGCGACGCGGATTTCAAGGTCGCCAAGCTCTACGGAATGCTGCCGGCGGACGTCTCCGGTGACGCCGCGGACCGCACCCCGGCCGACAACCAGACCGTCCGCAACGTGTTCGTCATCGGTCCGGACAAGAAAATCAAACTCATCCTCGTCTATCCGATGACGACCGGGCGCAACTTCGACGAGGTCCTGCGCGTGATCGACTCACTCCAGCTCACTGCCCAGCACAAAGTTGCAACCCCGGCTCAGTGGCAGCAGGGGGACGACGTGATCATCGCCGGCTCGGTCACCAACGAGCAGGCAAAAGAGATCTATCCGGATGGCTGGGAGGAGCCGCGCCCCTACATCCGCATCGTGCCCCAGCCGTCTGAGACGCCGTAACCGGCGCCTGGCGGTGTCCTCAGTCGGCTGCCTGCGTCCTAGCCAGGCTTGGTTACGCCGGCTCAGGTCCGATCCAGTAAATCGCCCAAAATCCGTGCCGTGGCGCCCCAGATGAGATGCCCTTCCACCTCGTAGGTGGGGGTGTGGATGGGGACGCCGCGACGGATCAGGCGGCGCATTTCGTAACCCTCGCGGAGGACGTCCAGCGAGAAGGTGAGGACGGTCTCCACCTCGGTGGGACTGGGCTCCAGGCCCAGCTCGCCCGGATGGGGGATCTTGCCGACAAAAGGGTGGATCCGGTAGCCGGTGACGAAAGTGCCGGTGGTGGGCAGCTCTTCGCCGAGCTCGACGACGGCCGGGTCGAGGCCGATCTCCTCTTCGGCCTCGCGCAGGGCCGTAGCGGCAAGGTCGGCGTCGGCGTCGTCCTTGCGCCCACCGGGAAACGAGATCTCGCCGGCGTGTCGCCGCAGGTCCGCGCGCCGCTCGGTGAAGACGAGACCGGGCTCGTCCGGCCAGCCGTAGAGCGGTAAGAGCACCGCCGCGTCGGTCAGATGATCACCTGCACCGTGCCCCCATCGACAGACCAGGCGGCGCCGGCCACATAGGAGGCGCGCTCGGAGCAGAGGAAGACGATCGCGGCGGCGATCTCGCCGACCTCCGCAAGGCGTCCGATCGGCCGCTTCGCGCCGGCTTCGGCCAGTGCTTCCTCGCGGCTCTTGGCGCCGGACATCTGGTGCGACTGGTCGAGCAGGCCGCCCGGCTCCATCCACAGCTCGGCCTCGACCGGCCCGGGGCAGATCGCGTTGACGAGGACGCCCTGCTTGGCGTAGCGGTCGGCGAAGAGGCGCGAGAGGGACAGCTCGGCCGCCTTGGCGACGGAGTACTCGGGCATCGCCGCCGAGGGCCGCTTGCCGGCGGTCGAGCAGACGTTGACGATCCTTCCCCAACCCTGCTCGGCCATCGAGGGCGCGGCCGTGCGCATCGCCCGCAGGGGCGCCATCACGTTCAGCTCGTACTGCGCGTACCAATCCTCGTCCGGGACATCGTCGAGCCGGCGCCACTGGGCGGCGCCGGCGTTGTTGACGAGCACGTCCAAGCCGCCGAAGTGCTCGTTTGCTGCCGCCACCATCCGCTCGCCGGCCCCTTGCTCGGTCACATCCAGGGCCAGGGCCTCGGCACGTCCGCCGGCTTCGCTCCCCGCGGTTATTGCCTCCTCGCGAGCCGCCGCGAGTCGCTCCTCGTTGCGGCCCACCAGCAAGACCTCCGCGCCCTCGGCACAGAGCAGACCTGCGGTCTCGCGCCCGATCCCGCGGCTGGCGCCGGTGACGATGCAGGAACGCCCTTTCAGTCCGAGGTCCATGCGGCTACTCGCTTGCCGTCGCGCCGCTGGTTGCGCCGCCGTCACGGAGCAGCGGCTTGCCGGCGATCAGATCCGCCGCCCGCTCGGCGACGGCGATCGTCGGCGCGTTGGTGTTGCCGCTCGGGATGATCGGCATGACCGAGGCGTCGACGACCCGCAGTCCATCGACGCCCCGCACGCGCAGCTCCGGATCGACCACCGCGTCCTCGTCGGCGCCCATGCGGCAGGTGCCGACCGGGTGGTAGAGGAGCTCGACCCGGCGGCGCAGGTCGTCGGCCAGGTCCTCGTCGCTGCCGATGTCCGCCCCTGGGAACAGCTCCCGGCCGAGTGCCGAGGCGAAGGGCTCGGCGGCGGCGATCTCGCGGGTCAGCCTGGTTCCGGCGACCAGGGCGGCGACGTCCTCGGGCTCGGCCAGAGAGTTGGTCAGGATTCGCGGCTTGTCGGCCGGGTCGCCCGAGCGCAGCCGCACCCAACCGCGACTGCGAGGGGCAACCAGCGCCGGGCCCATCGTGATCGCGTGTCCGTCGTATTCCTGGAAGCCGTTGTCGACGAAGTAGGCGGGGGCGAAGTGGAACTGGAGATCCGGCTGGGCGAGGCCCGGCCGGCTGCGCACGAAGGCAATCGCCTCCGCCACCGAGGAGGTCAGCGGACCGCTGCGCCGCAGCAGGTACTCGAGCATCGCCTTGGGGCTCTCGGCGTCGGCGAGCGAGCCGCCGCCCGGCACATCCCACACCGAGGTCAGGTAGGGATGGTCCTGGAGGTTCTCGCCTACGCCCGGCAGATCGGCGGCGACCGGGATGTCCAGTCCCCGCAGCTGCTCGGCGGGGCCGATTCCCGAGAGCATCAGCAGCTGGGGCGAGGCGAGGGCGCCGGCGGCGAGGATCGTCTCGCGCTCGGCACGGATGAGCTGCTCGCGGCCTCGCTGTCGGTAGCGGACGCCGGTGGCGTGATTGCCCTGAAGCTCCACGCCGAGCACCTGGGCGCCTGAAATCACACTGAGGTTCTCGCGACCTGACGCGGGGCGCAGGTAAGCGTCGGCGGTGCTCCAGCGCCGACCGTTGCGCTGAGTCACCTGGGCGAGCGCGGCGCCGTCCTGCTCGTGGCCGTTGTAGTCCGCTATGCGCGGAATGCCGGCCGCCGCGCAGGAGTCGAGGAATTGACCGGTCAGGCGGCGCGGCGAGCGCTCGTCCTCGACCCGCAGCGGTCCGTCGACGGCATGGTGCTCGGACTCCCCGCGGGCGTTGTCCTCGGCCCGCAGGAAGTAGGGCCTGATCCCGCCCCAGTCCCAGCCGGTGGCACCGCCGGCGGCCCACTTCTCGTAGTCGAGTGGATGACCGCGGACGTAGAGCATCGCGTTCATCGAGCTGGAACCGCCCAGGCCCTTGCCGCGCGGCATGTAGATCGAGCGGCCGTTGCAGTAGGGCTCGGGCTCGGTGCCGAGGTCCCAGTCGCGCTTGCTTTTGAACTGCTTGGCGAAGGCCGCCGGAATCTTGACGTTGGGATGTCGGTCGCTGCCGCCGGCCTCGATCAGGAGAACCTCGATGCTCGGGTCCTCGCTGAGCCGGGCGGCGAGCACGCAGCCGGCCGATCCGGCGCCGACGATCACGTAGTCAGGCATCGGGCAGATCCTCGATCCGATCGGAGATGACGACCTTGGTCTCGCCCGACAGCAGCTTGTGGACGGGACATCTGGCCGCGACCGCGAGCAGCGGCAGTCGCTGCTCCTCGCTCAGCCCGGCCGGCAAGCGCAGCGTCACCGCGAACGAGAGCGGCGCGAAGTCTTCGTACTCGACGTCGACCTCGACCTCGACCGCTCCGACATCCCACCCTTTGCGCGCCGCGTACATCTCGATCGTCACCGCGGTGCAGCCGGCGAGGCCGGCGGCGACCAGGCGGGTGGGGGAGGGACCGGCGTCAGTCCCACCTTCGACGAAGGCGGGCTCGTCGACGACGATCGTGTGGTCGCCCTCGATCTCGACGTCGTGGACGTATCCCTCGCGGCGGCGGGCGACGACCTTCATTGGTGCCCTAGGCCTTGCGCCGGCCCTCGAACAGGGCCGGGTCGTCGACGTCGGCGAAGCGGGCCATCGCGTAGGCGAGGTCGGAGGCTCGGTTGACGAAGTGGATCACCGTCTCGCCCGCCAGTTCGCCGCTCTCGTTGAGGGCGCTGATGCGGCGCTCGGCGCGGCGGATCGTGGTGCGGGCGACGTCGAGCTGGGCGGAGAGCTGGTTGCCGCCGGGGATCACGAACTGCGGCGGCAGCTCGACCCGGTCCATGTAGCGGTCGATCGCCTGCTCCAGCTCGACGACCATCTCCTCGGTGGTGCGGCTGACCCCTTCTTCGAGCCGCTCGGCGGCCTCCGGCGCGGTCGCCAGCTCGGCGCCGGCGACGAAGATGTCGTCCTGGAGGCGGAGCAGATCGGCGGCCAGCTCGGCCTGCTCGGCTCCGCAGAGCGCGCGAGCGACGCCGAGCTGGGAGCAGGCTTCGTCGAGCGCCCCGTAGGCCTCGGTGCGGCCGTGGTGCTTGGGCACGCGCCCGCCGTACCAAAGCGAAGTCGTGCCGTCATCGCCCTTCTTGGTGTAGATCTTGACCACTGGGTGGTCATCCTACGGCGCCGGAGTGTCGCTTCAGCCGACCGGGTTGAAAACGAGACCCGTCAAGACCTTGGGGAAGAAGTAGGTCGACTTCGGGGGCATGTTCTCGTCGCTCTCGCAGATCGCCTTGACTTGGTCGACGGGAATCGGGCGGAGGATGAAGGCGACGTCGTAGGTGCCTGCCTCGAGCAGCGCCAGCGAGTCCTCGACGCTCTTCGAGTAGCCGAGTCCGCGCTTGGCGAGGATGTCGTCTTCGCTCAACCCGGCGACCCCCTTGAGCACGAGCGTCTCGAGGATCGCCGCGTCGAGCCGGCGATAGGCCTCGGGCTTGCCGGCAAGTTGCCGGTCGAGCGCGGCGGCCGCGCTGTCCTTGAGCCGCAGGCGGAAACCGCGCTTGTGAAAGGAGTCGTAGAGGCCAAAGACGCCGACTCCCTCCTCGCCGAGCGGGTCGAGCTGCTCGACCGGCACCTCGGTCGCCTCGAACAGCTCGCGCAGACCCTCGCCGAGGCGGCGCTGGCGCTCGGGATCGTCGCCCAGGCCGGAGAGCAGCCGGTGGGTGGGGAAGACGGTGAGGCCGGGATCGTCGAGACCGGTCAGCGCCATCAGGGTGAACTCGTGGTCGCCCTCGCCGACGATCTCGTCGCGGTAGGCGATCGCCGTCTCGTAACGGTGATGGCCGTCGGCGATCAGCAGTTGCGCCTCGGCGAGTAGCTCGGTGACCTCGCCGAGGACCTCCGGGGTGCCCACCCGCCAGACCTTGGTGACCGTGCCGCCTTCGTCGGTCGCTTCTCCCCAGGGATCTTCCGTTGCGACCGCTGGTGCGACCAGCGGCCACGGGTCCTCGGTGGCGAGCGAGAAGATCGGCGAGAGGTTGTGGTGGGTGGCGCGGGTGAGGTCGAGACGGTCCTTCTTCGGACCCGGCAGGGTGCGCTCGTGGGGCAGAACCTGACCGGCGGAGAAGTCCTCGACGCGGACCCGGGCGAGAATGCCGTGACGAGTGCGAGGCGTGCCGTCGGGGCCGGTGTAGTCCTGGGTCATCGCCCAGATCGCCGGCTCGGAGTCGGCGACCAGCGCGCCCGCCTGTCGCCATTCGTCCATCGTGCGCGCGGCCCGCTCGTAGGGGTCGTCCTCGGTCTGCTGCGGCCCGGTCTCGCCATAGGGTTTGGGCAAGTCGATCGCGACCGCGTTGTAGGGGGAGCGCTCGAGCAGCTCCGCCCGCATCTCGGCGTCGATCACGTCATACGGCGGCGCGGCGACCTTTTGCAGCGACCCGACCACCCCGAGGTCGTAGTGGGTCGCATGGATGGGGCGCACGTCGGCCATCGGGGCGGAACCTAACGGTTGCCGCCTCCTCGTGTCGGCAAGCCCAGATAGCTCTAAGATCGCCATAGCGGGGCGTGGCGCAGCCTGGTAGCGCGCGGCCTTTGGGTGGCCGAGGTCCTCGGTTCGAATCCGGGCGCCCCGATAGGATCAACGGTCCCGCATGGCCACGCGGGGCTGGCGATTTGTGGTCCGCGCGGGGCGTTGCGGAGCCATGCGGAGTGATTTGTGATGCAAGTGTGATTCAGATTCCGCCCGGGAGGGATGCAAGGCGGCGTAACTGACCCGGCAGAGTCTCGGTGGCGGTTCGCAAACCTCGGAGGATCGGCTCGCACCGTCCGCTCGTGTCCTATTGCGCGGATGCGCCAGCTCCGGAGGTGATGTGCTCGATCACCGGTCGGAACTCCTCGGTCGGGGAGAAGTCGACGTACTCGGAGTCCTCGATTGCCTCGGGAGCGTGGCCGGGGGCCCAGTAGAACGCTTCGCCAGCGGCGAAGTCCTGATGCCCGTCCAGCGTGTGCATCCGCACGCGGCCCTTGATCATGTATCCCCAATGCGGACACGGGCAGAGGTCGTGCGGCAGGCCCTTGGTGGCGGGGCGCAGGTCGGCGCCCGCTGGCAATCGTACGAACCCGACCGAGAGGCCGTCGGCGTCACGCAAACGGACCTCGACGCCGTTGTCGTCGATGACGACCGGGACGTCCTCACGTGGGATGGATTGCATGTTCTGCCTCCTGTTGGATTTGGACATTTCGCGGCGGCGACCTGCATCAGGCCGTTGGAGGGTGCTCACGCATCCTCCTGGGCTTGTCGGTCACACTCGTCTCGGCCGAGCCTAGGGCGCTCGATCTCTCCTGTCATGACCTGACCTGATCCAATTCGAGGCCTCCCGAGCCTCGATCGATCCAGGAGAAATGGTCAAGACTGACTATCGCTTTGCGTCCGGATCGGGCCTCATCCGCTTTGGCGCGAGCGGAACTATTGACGCGTAACTCAATGACTCTCGTATCGGACGTGCGCTCGAATTGGCGGAACTCGCACCCGAAACGCTCGACTGACGTGGTCCGCGGCGAGGTCTTTCGACTGCCGTCTCCGCAAGGCGCTCGCGGAAGAGAGCAACGCGGTGCCCGCTACGCGGTCGTCGTCCAAGCCGATGAGTTCATGGGGCTGAGCACGACCCTGGTCTCGCCTACCTCGGCGAGCACCCATCCGGCCACTTTCCGACCTGTGATCACCCTGGAGGAGATTGAGACACAGGTCCTCGTCGAGCAAAGCACGGTGGTCGAGCCACAGCGCCTTGGACGCTCGGTTGGACGTCTTGACGCGGACGAGCTTCGAGCCGTGGATGACGCCCTTTCCCTGGTCCTCGGTCTTTGACAGCCCGAGTTACCGAGCCGACCGACGAGCCGATCCACACTGGCCGTGTCTGGACGCTTGTCCATTCACGAAATGCCTGGAAATGCCGATAGCGCAGGCATGGAGGGGCAACATGGAAGCCCACGACGCCGGGAACGGGTCGTCTTCGAAACCGACCGGCATCTCGTCGTCGGCAATGTGACGCTGCCTCCCGAGGGCTATCAGAGCCGGTTTTCGGACGCGGTCAATCGGGCCGACGTGGCATTCATTCCGCTGCTCGACGTCGAGATCACGCCGCTTGCCGGCGGCGAGGCCGTGCGGCGCGCCTTCATCGTCCTCGCCAAGGAGCACATCAGGCTCGCCTACCCGGTGGACGAGCCGCCTCGCTCCTAGCTGGTTTGCGAGCGCCGCCGGCCGCCGCCGGCGAAGGCGCCGATGTCGATCAGGAAGGCGAGCACGACGATGAACCACTCGAAGCCGTTGACCCCGTTCGAAGACGCCCACATCGCCGCGTAGGCGAGGGTGGTCCAGGGCAGCAGGAAGAAGCCCAGGAAGGGCACGAGCCAGCTGTCGAAGGCGCGGCTGAGCAGGTCGCTGAACAGGAAGAGGAGGAACAGCGCCAGGCGCGGTGAGATCAGCGCGAAGAGAAGGACGAAGCAGCCGATGCCTGAACGCTACCGTGTATCCATGCTTTGGAATCGTCAGAAGGGGCAGGTGCCCGCCCCCGAGGACGCGCTGCCCGGGCGCAGCGAGCCCGCCTTCGACGTGCCCGAGCGTCACGCCGTGCTCGATGCACCGCTGAAGCCGCCGTTCCCCGACGGGACCGAGATTGCCTACTTTGCGCTCGGCTGCTTCTGGGGGGCAGAGCGCCTGTTCTGGGTCCTCGACGGCGTCTACACGACGGCAGCCGGCTACATGAACGGGACCACTCCGAACCCGACCTACGAGGAGGTCTGCTCGGGCAGGACCGGCCACGCGGAGGCGGTCATGGTCGCCTTCGATCCGCAGCGGATCTCCTACGCCGACCTGCTCAAGGTCTTTTTCGAGGAGCACGATCCGACCCAGGGGATGCGCCAGGGCAACGATGTCGGCACCCAGTACCGCTCCGGTATCTACTTCGCCGGCGACGCCCAGAAAGCGACGGCGGAGATGGCGCTGCGGGCCTACGACGAGGCGCTGCGCGCCGCCGGCCACGAGCCGATCACGACCGAGGTCGAGCCCGCCGGCCCCTTCTACTACGCCGAGGACTACCACCAGCAGTACCTGCACAAGGTGCCGAACGGCTACTGCGGGCTCGCCGGCACCGGCGTCTCCTGCCGCATCCCCGCTGTCGCGACTGATTAGCCCGCGCGCCCGGCGTGGCGAATAGCATCCCGCGCCGGTGACCCCCTCCTTCGGCTCCTACATCGGTGGCTGCCTGGCGACGATCGGCATCGTCTCGGCGCTCGGCCTCGGCGGCTACTGGCTGCGGCGCTGGATCGTGCCCGAGTTCTCCGGCGCGCTCGCACGGCTCGGCGACGCGACGCTCGCCGTTGCGCTGCTGGTCATCTCGCTCGAGTTGCTCGGCACGTTGAGCATCCTGCGCCTCGGCTGGATCGTCGTCGTCTGCATCGCCATCGGCCTGCTCGCCGCCTGGCTCGGCCGGCGCATGGCGCCGCGGGTCACGGGCGAAGTCGCGGCGCCGCGGGTGCAGACAGCGGCCCTCCTGATCGCCCTCGGCGTCGCCTCCTTCACTGTCGCCGAGTGGACCTTCCCCTCGCAGCTCAGCCTCGACTACGGCATGTTCGGCGGCGACACCACCTGGTACCACATGCCCTTCGCCGCCCGGATCGCGCAGGAAGCGTCGACGGTCCATCTGCACTACACCGACCCGCTGCGCCTTGCCGCCTGGTTCTACCCGCAGAGCTCGGAGCTGATCCACGCCGCGGGGATCGTCGTCTTCAAGACCGACTGGCTCTCGCCGCTGATCAACCTGATCTGGCTCGCCATCGCCCTGCTCGCCGCCTGGTGTGTCGGCCGTCCGTACAAGGTAGGGCCGGCGACGCTGGTCGCCGGGGCGATCGTGCTCGACGCCGGGGTGATGATCGAGACCCAGCCGGGGGAGGGACGCAACGACATCATGGGGCTTGCCTTCCTGATCGCCTTCGCCGCCTTTCTGATCAACGGCCATCAACGGCGGGCGCCCAAGGAGGGCGCCGTCCAGGACGCGCCGGAGCACGACGCACCCCTGCTCGACAAGGGCCCGCTGATCTTGGCCGGCGTCGCCGCCGGGCTCGCCGCCTCGGTCAAGCTCACCTTCCTCGTCCCGGTCGTTGCGATCGGGCTGGGCGTCATCGTCTTCAGCGGCAGGGGCAGGCGGCTGACGACCGCATGGGTCCTCGGTCTCTCCACCTTCGCCATGGGCGGCTACTGGTACGTGCGGGCGGCGATCAAGACCGGCGGCAACCCGATTCCGTCCTTCAGCTTCGGCCCACTCCACCTCCCGAAGCCCGACCAGATGCCGCTCGATCCACGTCCGCGCTTCGCCGTCTCCCATTACCTGACCGACCCGACCATCTACCGGCGCTGGTTCTTCCCCCAGCTGGACAACGCACTTGGTCCGCTTTGGCCGCTGATCCTGATCGTCGCCGTTGCCGCCGTCGTCTTCATCGCGGTGCGCTCGCGCAACCGGATCCTGCAGGTGATCGCCGCCGCCGCGCTCCTGACGGCGGCCGTCTACCTCTTCACGCCGCTGACCGCCGCCGGGCAGGAGGGCTCGCCGACGGGGTTCTTCACCAATACCCGTTATCTCGCCCCGGGCCTGATCCTGGCGATGACGCTGCTGCCGATCGCCCGCCCGCTGCGTGCCCCCGATTCGCGTGCCCGGCTGACGCTGTACTTCCTGGTCGCCGTTTACGCGATCACGGTGCTGACCACTCCACGCTGGTACCCCGGCTACATCGTCGGCACCGTCTTCCTCACCCTGGCCCTGGTCTGGGCGCCTTCCGCGCTGGCCCTGTTGCGTGGGCGGCGGGCGGCCAGCCGTACCTACGTCGCCGTGGCCGCCGGGGGCGTGCTGCTGCTCGCCGTCGTGCTCGGCCGCGCCCAGGAGGTCCAGTACTACAACCAGCACTACACCCGCACGACCCCGTTCCTTCAGGACGGCGGCCCGCGCAAGGCCTACACCTTCGCCCGCGAACGGCACGGGGCGAGGATCGGGATCGCCGGCTCGGGCGAGATCTTCTTCGGCCAGTACGGCTTCTACGGCGCCAACCTCGACAACTACGTCCAGTACATCGGCGTCGAAGGACCGGATGGCGCCTACCGGTTGGCGACCACCTGTCATCGCTTCCGCCAGGCGATCGACGAAGGCGACTACGACTTTCTGATCATCAGCCAGTACACCCAGGATTCGCCCGAGGCCGAATACTGGTATCCGATCTACGCCTGGCTGAAGAACGACCCGGCGCTGGAAACGGTGATCGAAGAGCCGGAAATCACCCCAGAGCCCGACTACGTCTTCAAGGTGAAAGGCAAGCTCGACACCAGCTGCGCCGACGTCGGCCACGAAGGCTGACGGCAGACGTGCCGGTGGAGAGAGGTCCATATGGACCTCTCTCCACCGGCACGTCCTCAGACCGGCGTCAAAGCGTGCTCGCGGACCAGCGTCGCGGAGCGCTCGGGCTGCTCCCACCAGAACATGTGGCCGACGTCCTCCAGCAGCTGCGGCTCGACCGAGAGCAGCGTCGCGATCTGGATGCCATTGTTGACCCCGAGCAGCCGGTCCGCAGTGCCGTGGATGACCTGGGTGGGAACTTCGAGCCCGGCGAGGCGGGCGCTGGTGTCGTGGGCGGCGCAGGCCTGCATCTGCTGCCGGATCACCAGCTTGGGGGCGGGGAGCGCGCTCGCCATCTTGCAGAACTCTTCGAAGTGCGCTTCGTCTTCGCGGAAGCTGGGGGAGATGTTGATTTCCCACATCGCACGGAAGACCAGCTCGCGTTCGCCCGTCGCCATCGCCGCCGCCAGTAGCTGCAGATCCTCAGCAGCCATCAGCGTCCCTTTCGGCCCGCCGCAATAAGTTGCGCCCAAGGTCAGGCTGCGAATCCGCTCGGGATGTGCGAGGGCCAGCTCCTGGGCGATCATCCCGCCCATCGAGATGCCAACGATATGGGCGCGCTCGATCTCGAGCGCGTCGAGCAGGGCGACCGTGTCGCCGGCGAGGTCGGCGGTCGTGAACGGCATCTCCGCCGGTCCCGACAGCCCCATTCCGCGGTTGTCGAAGAGGATGCATTCGAAGCTCTGCTCGAGCGGAGCGACGAAGGGACGGCCCCAGGTCAGATGGGTGGCGCTCATACCTTGGATCAGGATCAGCGGCTCGCCGCTCCCGGAGCGCGCGAAGTAAAGCTCGGTCCCCCCGGCATCTATGCTCGGCATCGGCCCGATCCTACGGAGATGGCATGCTGCGCACGGGTTTACCGGCTGGTTGGGGCATTCGAGTAGGGAGAGCGAGCACCTGCGCCAACTGATGCCGGCCCGTCATCGCCGCCCACCATTTTCGTCCGCTACGGCCAGTAGAGCCGTAATCTAGGCGGACCCGCCCCCGTAGCTCAGTGGACAGAGCGGCTGCCTTCTAAGCAGCGGGTCGCAGGTTCGAATCCTGCCGGGGGTGTGCAGTACTACAACGGCTCGGGTCGGCCTGGCCACTCGCCCGGGTCGGCGCGGTAGAAGCCCATCGTGGCGACGATCCGGACTTTGCCTTCCTCGCCCTTCGCTTTGAGGCGAGCCAGGTTGCGCGCCTTGACTTGCTTGAAGCGCTCGGAGGTCTCCTCGAGCAGGCCGGCGACTTCATCCTCGCCCTCCTCGTCGACCTCGATGGCCTGCCAGCCGAGATGCAACCTGTCGTCGGACTCCATCGTCTGACAGCGAAGCGCCGCAAGGCTCTGGGCGACGATTGCCTGGAGGACGCGGCCGGCCATCTGCCGGCGGCCATCGCGGGGCATGACCAGCCAGTCTTTCTCGGTCACTTCGGGAAGGGCGGTTGCCCGGTAGAAGTGCTCGGAGGCGCCGCGGCGGGAACCGCCGACCTCGGTCTTGACGTATTCGATCACCCCGTCTTTGTGGAGCTCGGCGATGTGGTGCGCGGCCGCAGAGGTACTGATGCCGAGCTCTTTGGCGATTTCGCTGGCGCTGGCGATTCGCACGATGAGGGTTGCAAGGCAGTCCAGGCGGATGGGGTGGTTGACGGCATAGCTGATCGCCAGCTCCACGACCGCTGCCCGCCAGCCTTCGGCAAAGCCCTCCTTGGCCGATGCCGGCTCGCTCGGTTGGTTCGTCCGCACTTCTACCCCTCTCGTCTGTTGCTCAGTTCAATTTGAGTATGCGGATGGCTGTATAGCGGAATTTTCCCGTTCTCGCCAGAGGCTACGCTGCGGGATTGCCGAATGCTGGAGAAATGTCCAGCGATTTGCGGCATCCACTGAATCAGTCACAGCGAGGGAGGTGAAGCCATGAAGGTCGTCAAATTGGGGGACGTCTGCCCGACGGTGCAGATCCTCAAGCACGGCTAGCCGGCCGGATCCGGGTGCGGGGCGACCGATCCGAGCGATCGGTCGCCCCGCCACGGAGCTGCCAGACTGGCCCGCGATGGCAGATCCCGCCGCTGAGCCCACCGTCAGCGCCTTCCGCGATGCGGCGGAACGGCGGGACCTCGAGGCGTTGCTGGCGACCCTGACCCCGGACGTGGTGATCCGTTCGCCGGTCAGCGCGCGCTTGAGATTCGAGGGGATCGAGGACGCGCGCGAGCTGTTCGGCATGGTCTTCGGCGAGCTCGGCGAGTTCACCTACACCGACGAGTTCGCCGACGCCGGCACGCGGATCCTCGTCTACCGCGGCCGGCTCGCCGGTCAGGAGATCGAAGAGACCCAGCTGCTGCGGCTCGCGGCCGACGGGCGGATCCGCGAGATCTCCTTCTTCATCCGTCCGCTTTCGGGCCTCGCCGGGGTCGCGGGACGTTTCGCTCCACGCTTGGCGCGCCGTCGCCATGGTGCCTTTCGCACGTTCGTCATGTGGGTCGCCGGGTCGATGCTCCGCTTCCTCGTGTCTTTCGGCGACCGGGTTGGTTCCCGCCTACTCGGGTAAATCGCAGCATCGCGGGTAGCCTGGACCTATCGAGGCCAGTGTCCTGATAGCCGGAGCGACGGGATTCGTCGGCGCCCGGCTGGCACGCTCGCTGCGCGACTCTGAGCTGCCGGTGCGTTGCCTGGTGCGGGATGGAGCCAAGGCCCCCATGCTCGAGGCGGAGGGTTTCGAAGTCCACACCGGCGACGTCACCGATGCGGCGAGCCTGGAGGGTGCCGGCAAGGGTGTCGATGTCGCCTATTACCTCGTTCATTCGATGGCCGGTGGCGGCGACTTCGCCGCGCGCGAGAGGCTGGCGGCGGGCAACTTCGCCCGCATGGCGAAGGAGGAGGGGGTTGGGCGAATCGTCTACCTCGGCGGGCTCGGCGACGAGCGCGCCTCCAAGCACCTGGGCAGCCGCGCCGAGACCGCGCGCGTGCTCACGACCTGGGGGCCGCCGCTCACCTACTTCAGGGCGGCGATGGTGGTCGGCGCGGGCAGCGAGTCCTACCGCACGCTGCGCTACCTGGTGGGGCGGCTGCCGGTGATGGTGACCCCGTCCTGGCTGCAGACCGACACCCAGCCGATCGGCATCGATGCCACCGTGGAGTACCTGCGGCGGGCGCCCGGGGTGGAGGAGTCGACCGGACGGGAGGTGCAGATCGGCGGCCCCGACATCCTCACCTACGCCGAGATGCTCGACCGCATGGCGACGGCGATGGGCATGCGCAAGCGGCCGAAGGTTCCGGTGCCGTTCGTAACGCCCTGGCTGTCGTCGCTGTGGCTGGGCCTGATCACCCCCGTCGACACGAGCGTGGCGCGCCCCTTGGTCGAGGGGCTGACGACCCCGACGGTGGTGACCGACTTCTCCACTGCCGCGCCGTTTGCGATCGAGGCGGAGTCGTTTGACGAAGCCCTTCGGCGAGCTCTCGAAGAGGAAGAGCTGGGTCCCTGACCACGAGGAAGCCGCTGTCCAATTCAGGCGTTTGCGGGAATCGGGCGAGGGGTAAACAGACGCCATGACTCCAAGCTCAATAGTTGTAATCCTCGTTGGGATCGTGCTCGCGCTGCTCGTCAACTACATCCTCGGGATCATCGTGATCCTGATTGGACTGGCGATGCTGCTAATGCCGATGTTTGGTGGCGCCAGGCGTCGCGTTTAGACCGCCTTAGCCACAATCGGGCCGATGGCCCCATGGAAGCTGCCCGTGATCGCGGCCGCGATCGTGGTCCCGATAGTTGCGGGATTCGCGATCGCGGGCCCCGGTCTCGGGGTTGGAATCGCGGCGCTGGTTGCGTTCGCGATCATCTGGATCGCGGCACGGCAGCGTCCTCTGGGGCCGCTCGGCTCGCCGGCCGAGGACGGGCGACGCCACGTCCTTCTCGTCATCACCTGCCCGGTCGAAGAGCCGGCCGCAGTGGGGCGGATCGCCGCCGCGGCGATGCTCGGTAGTGGCGACGAGGATGCCGACGTGCTTGTCCTCTCGCCGGCCAGGATCGGCTTTCTGGATCGCTGGGCCTCCGACGTGGAGGGAGCGCGCCAGGTCGCTCAGGAGAACCTGGTTGCCACCGTGGCGGCGCTGGCCAAGGCCGGCATTGCGGCCGAGGCGCGGGTCGGCGACGAGGATGTCGTGCAGGCCGTGGAGGATCAGTTGCAGAGCTTCCGGGCTAACGAGGTGGTGCTGATCAGCAGCGAGGGGGAGGAGAAGGACGAGGGTCCGGCCGCGGAACTCGAGTCCCGGCTGCGGGCCGAGTTTCGCCACGTCTCGCTCGGCGGCGGTTGAGGCTCAGCAGGCGTGTGCGTGGGCGGCGCTGCGCACGACCTGGAAGGCGCTGCCCGGGATCCCCTTCAGCTGATCGAGGTTCTCGTCGTCCCAGTGCCGATCACTGCTGCCGCTGAAGTACCAGTTGGAGCCGTTGTCGGCGACGATCATTCCGTAGTGCTTCATCGTTTCGGCGATCGTCTTCGCCGCGCCGCTGAAGCGCCCGAGGCCGTAGCCGGGATTCAGCCGCAGCCGCGCCCCCATCGCCGGTGCGTTCGGGTTGGCGGTGTCGCCGGCGCAGTGCGAGGCGGGGTGGACCCAGGCGTTGCGGGTGCTGTCGAAGGTGACCCGGATCGCGTGGTCGATATGGCCCGAGGCGGCCTCGTCGTAGCGAATGAGGCCGGGGAAGATCGGCAGCCCGGCGGCGTCGGCTGAGGTCCACGAGTCGGGCCGCAACGCGGTCGAGCTCAGGTCCCACTTGACGCCCGAATCGGCGTTCCAGTGGGGTCCGCCACCCCGCCGGGCGAAGCCCCGGTAGAGCTCGTAGAGCATGCAGCTGGAGCGGTCGACGACGAGGACGTGCCGGTCACCGTCGCTGTGCCGGCCGCCCTCGACCGGGGCGCCGGCCGGGATCGGGAACGGCCCGCGATCGCTCTCGTCTCCGTAGGCGGTGTAGTGGATCGACAGCTCGGGCTGGGCGGCGCCGACGACGGCGTAGGGGAAGCCGTAGGTGCGCGGCGAGCCGAAGTCGGGGTGGAGGCGGTTGCCGCCGTGGGAGTCGATGTAGGCGATGGTCGCGGCGGAGCCGGCGGCGACCGGGGCGTGGGAGATGTCCTGGTTCCAGGCAGCCTCGTTGGGGAGCGAGGGCGCGCTGGAGGAGAGCGAGGCCGGCGGATCGGGGAAGACCTGGCAGGTGCCGAGGTCCGGATAGGGACCAACGGCCTGGGCCGCGGCCGGCCAGGCGCCGAGCGCGATCAGCGCAATGGCGAGGAGACCCGCCCGCCTCATCTTGGGGGCGGCGTGCCGTCGGGCAGCTGCAGCTTCTCGACCTCGAGCTCGCCGATCTTCAGGCGGTTGATCGCCGCCCGGTCGATCGAGAGGCGACCGACCGCGAGCCGGCCGATCGCGAAGCCGCCGACTGCGGCGGCACCGACAGCCAGCGCCCCGATCGCCGCCGCGCCACGCATCTGAGCGCCGGTAATGGCCGCCGGACGAGCCTCCGGCCGGAAGAAAGCGATCCCGCGTCGCACTGGCACCCGGCAACCGTAGCGCGGTTAGCCTGCCCTCACTGTCATCGTCGGCCCACGGTCGACGGCGACGTCCGATCGAGGCGGTTGGTTCTCGGGAAGGCGGCGAGCTGACTCCTGGTCTGGCTGTCGACCCAATGGTCTGACCTCCATCGGTTGTGTCGC
>Ga0193699_10000038_pt1 | contig 88594 bp, 80 predicted proteins | sample L3c2metaG_FD_160095 | JGI IMG/M metagenome (GOLD analysis project Ga0193699, IMG submission 160095) | Soil microbial communities from a riparian zone of the East river system, Colorado, United States - L3c2 | ecosystem: Environmental > Terrestrial > Soil > Riparian zone | place: USA: East...
CAACAGTACCGACCGTGTCGCCGCCTATCTCCGCTACTTCGAAAATCACCGCCGTTTTTTAGAGGCCTACTGGCACAACTACGTGCTGGATCCGGCGGGCCCACATTTTCTGGAAGTTGTTCGCTCTGCCGCACTTGCGAGTCGTGTAGACCTCCGTACCATGCTCGAGCGGATCGACGTGGTTTCCCTCGCCCGAAATACGGAAGAACAGTGCAGGTCCCTCCTGGGTGTCGATACTGAAATTGATGTCGTGCTCATGGTGGGTGTAGGCGCTGCCAACGCCGGCGAGCTCGTAGTGGACGGAAAGGGAGTTGCCTTCGTCTGCCTCGAGCATTTTACCAGCGTTACCAACCCGGAAACCCAGGGATTGGGACTCGATCCGGAGCTGATTCCCCTCTGGCTGGCTCACGAGATCGCGCACTGTGTTCGCTACACCTCTCCTACCAGCCGGAGCGAGCTGAGACAGCTGATCGAGGATGCGGGCGGCTACTACTCCTACTGGGAAACAGGAAGGCGTGCTTCGCTCCGGGAGCTCATGATCAACGAAGGCCTTTCCACTCACGCATCGAGAGCACTCAGTCCCGGACATGCGGCGTGGGAATACTACGGTTATACCAGACGTGAGTACGCCAGCGTTCGGGAGCTCGAGCCGCTGATGACGCGAGCCCTCAATGCTGATCTCGATCGCGCCGGGCTCGGCCTCCGGCTTCGCTACCTCTCAGGAGGCATGAGCGATGACGCCCGTACCGTAGACCGGCACATTTTCCCGGAGAGAAGCGGCTACTTCCTCGGCGCGAGAATGGTCGAGTCCGCAGTAAACGCTCGTGGGCTTTCGTGGGCGATTCGCGCGAGTGCCAGCGAGATCACGTCAATCGCAAGCTCCGCGGCTGCTTCAGCCTAACGCTACTTCCCCACACAAAAAGAGCTGAATACCCGGTCGAAGATGTCTTCGACTTCGACTGTTCCGATCAGCTCCTCCAGCGTCGAGACTGCGGTACGCAAGTGAATCGATGCAATCGTGGCCGGGAGGTTTTTCTCCGTCCAGGCTCGAAGAAACTGCTCGATTTCGGAGCAGGCCACGGCGAGAGCCTGACGATGCCGAGCTCTTGTAAGGACCGGGAGATCGGGAATGATCTCACCGTGTTTCTCGCGTAACACCTCATCGATTGTCTCGAGCAGTTCCTGAAGGCCAAGCCCTGTCTCGGCGCTTACCGCAGCGTGGGGACGGAATTCGATTGATTGGTCTCTCTCCGCTACTAAATCAGCTTTGGTCCGAACCGCTACGACGGGTGCGCTGGATTCCTTCGCAATGACGGCGATTGTCTCCTTCAACTGTTCCGGGCTCTCACCGCAAGCGAGGACTACGTGTGCTTCCGCGAGATAGCGCTCGCTGACCTCGATTCCCATTCTCTCAATTCGATCACTCGTCTCTCGAAGGCCAGCCGTATCGACGAGTCGCAGTGGCCATTCTCCGCTATCGATCACTGCTTCAAGCGCGTCACGGGTCGTACCAGGGATCTCCGTCACTATAGCCCTCGATCGCCCAAGCAGCGCATTGAACAGTGAGGATTTCCCGACATTCGGTCGGCCTGCAATTACCACGACGGCACCCTCCCGAATGAGCTCGCCGGCCGGAGCTGTTGCGAGAAGCGTTCTCAGGGACTCGACGACTTCCATCGCAGCTTTCTCCACTCGTTCCCGCGAGATGGGGCCGTCGTCCTCTTCAGGAAAGTCGATGTCGTAGACGATCAGCGCCTCGAGATCGATGAGACTGTCTCTCAACGACAGCAGTCGACGAGATAGTCCTCCATCGAGTTGTCCAAGTGCTGTGCGTTGCATCGCATGCGAGCGGGCATCGATCAGATCCCCAATTGCTTCTGCTTGCAGAATATCGAGCTTGCCGTTCAACACAGCTCTTCGGGTGAATTCGCCTGGCAACGCCTGCCGCGCGCCAGAGGAAACCAGTGCGGCGATCACGGAGGCCGGAACGAGATACCCACCGTGCGTCGAGAATTCGACAGTATCGTCTCCGGTGAATGAATTGGGGCCCGGAAAGAAAGTCACTATCGCCTGATCCAGGACCTCATCGCCGTTGTAGACGCTGCAGAGTTGTGTAGCACGCATTTGTGGCAGCGCGGGTTGTAGATGCTTCGCCGCGATCCCAAAGGCATCGGGACCACTCAATCTGATCACAGCGAGAGCGCCGCGACCGCCCGGCGTCGCAACAGCGACGATCGTGTCCTCGAGCTGCGCGACGCTCCTGGCTGCGCTGGTCACGGGCTCACTGTTGGCAGGACGAATGACATCCCTGGCTCCAGAATCTTTACAGCAGGATGCAGTGGATGGTTCTGGAGAGCTGCTCTCAGGCGGTCGATTGCATCGAACGCGGTCGACGTGACGTGGTTGAAGGTTCCCCAGTGGTACGGAATGAAGTAACTGGCCTTGAGTCTTTCGAAGAGAATCAGAGCATCGCTGCTGGTCAGATGCCCTTTCCGAAAACCGGGTTTCCACCACGGTGCGTGGCCGATGGGCAGAAGTGCCACGTCCAGATTACGCCCAGTAGAAATCAGGTGGTTATCGACCAGGTGTGTAGTATCGGCCGTTAGTGCTGTATCGCCCGCAAAGAAAACAGAGGTCTGATTAGTTGCAACAAGATACATATTAGCCGCACTTCGCCAGCGATCTACTCCGTACCGGCTTCCCTTGTGCGTTGCCGAGGCTGCGCAAACCCTGATGTCATCTATATCGACCACATCGCCCGGCGCAATCGCGACGGCATGGCTGTGGCCCTGTTTCCCCAGCCACTTGGCAATTGGTGGCGGTGCAAACAGCGGAATGTCATCGGGAAGCGCATCCAGCGAGTCGAAGGACAGATGGTCGGCGTGGGCATGCGTCAGCAGTATCGCATCCAGCTTGGGCAGCGCTTCGAGCGCTATTCCCGGGGCACTCACGCGAGGAAGGAATTTCCCCAAAGCTGGATCGAAGTTCGGATCCGTGAGCAGGCGCTTGCCGCCGATCTCAATTAGTAGCGTTGCGTGACCAATATACGTGACACGCACCATCCTTCCCCCTACCCTGCCGGCCGCGCTCTTGCCCGCTCGCGTGCCACGAGCCACTGCTGCGGAAGCGCAGCGATATTCTGCGCCGTGTAATAGAGGTTCAGGCCCGAAGCCATGTTCAAGAGCACTACCGTCATCATCACTGGAAACATGTAGCCCATCATCTTCGCCTGAGGATTGGGAGGAGCATTACGCATTCCAATCCAGGACAGCACGTACATGGAAGCGCCCATCAGCAGGGGCAGGACGTAGAACGGATCCTTCACCGAGATGTCGTGCAGCCACATGAAAGGCACGCCTCGGAATTCAATCGTATTCTGGAAAACGAAAAACAGCGCGAAGAGGATTGGCATGGGAAGCAGCGCCGGAAGGCATCCAGTAAGCCCCGCAAAGGGGCTCACGCCCGCATCATGATAGACCTTCATGATCGCTTCCCGCTGTTGCACCGGGTCTTTGTATTTCTTCTGCGCGGCAGCGAGTTTGGGTTGGAGCTCCTGCATCTTGAGACTCGAGCGCATGGTGCTCTGATTCAACGGCCAGAGAGCTAGTCGAACCAGAACTCCGAGAATGACCAGCACCCATCCATAGCTGAGGTTGAGCCGGTTGTGCATCCAGAGCAGGGCCTGGATCACCTTTGAGGCAATCGGATGGACGACCCCCTGCAGGAAGCGCCACCCGTAAGGATTGACGTGATCGAAGTCGCGGCCCATTCGCATGAGGCGCTGTGACTCCTGGGGTCCCGCATAAACATCGAATGAGAACGCGCCATTCTTGATTGCCTGTACGACGCTAGCCGAGGCAGTCGTAGCGACTTTCGACGTCCGCGGTCCACCCGTCAGCGTCACCTCGCTGAACGGCACACCATCTGGCGGTGCAAGAACTCCAATTACGAAGTACTTGTTCTTGATCGCTACCCAATTGAGCGGGCCGGCCTCGAGGGTTTTCTCGCCTGGATCAAGTCCGCCGAATAGCACGCTCCGCGCATGATCGCGCAGTGGCTTGAAGCTGTAAGCCAGACTTCGATGGTCCCCGACAGTATCGACCTCGGTTGGCTGTAGTGTTTTTGGGATCTCTGTAACCAGATATGCTTGTCCTTGTACGCCTTCCACATGACCAACCATGTGAACGACGTAGCTCGCGGACGTGTCTTGAGGAATCGAGTATGCGATCGAGACCGGCAGGCCCTTCACCGCGGCGCTATAGGTGAGCAGCTCATCACCACTCGGAGTTCTTGCTCGCGACAGAGAGAATGGCACCCGTGACAGGTCGATCGTGTCGGTCGGAGTGACCACTCTGTATCCGAGAAGCGAAGATCCAGTGACAGCCAGGTCGACAAGACCACCGGACGCCGACTGGTTCTTGTAGTCTCGCATCACAACCGAGATCGGCGCTGCACCAACGTTACTGAATTTGTAGATCGCCCTCGGCGTGCTGACGGCCGTCGTCTCTGCGGTCACCGCAATTCCTCCAGCAGCAGTGCTGGAATTCGTAGCGATCGCACGAGGTTGTGAAGGCGTGGCGGCCGATGACGGCGCTACCGCAGGTTGCGTCGACGACGCTGCTTCTCTCGTCGTGCTGCTCGAATCCTTTGCGACTGAACTTTTGGCTGCCGGCTTGGGCGGCGGAAACAGCAGTTGGGAGACTGCTATGACTATGAGCGAAAGAAACAAAGCCAAGAAAAAGCGCTTATCCATTCAAGGGACCGGATCGTAACCGCCCGGCCGAAAGGGGTGACAGCGGAGGATCCGGCTGATTGTAAGCCGTCCTCCTTTGAACACCCCATAGCGTTCGAAGGCTTCGAGCGCATAGGCCGAACACGTTGGATAGTAACGGCAGCTCGCTGGAAATAATGGCGATATCACCAGTTGATAGCCGCGGATCAGAAGCATGAATACTTTCCGCATGAGTCAATGCAACGCAACTCCTGAAACCCACCTCGCGATTGCATCTACTTCCACAGTGAGTTGGTCGAAGCTGGCGCCATAGGCTTCCGGCTTTGCGCGAAGCAGCACATCGACCCTTCCAGCAACCGGCAGTATTCGCGTCCTCGCCAGCTCGCGGAGCTGCCGCTTTGTGCGATTTCGGTTCACGATATTTCGTCGGTATTTCGGAACGACCACGCCAACCCGCGGATGAAGCAACAGGGAAGCAGACGCGCGAGCTTCCAGACGCTCGGTTTGCATCCGCTTCCCTGTACGCCTTACGGATTCCAGATCGGCTTCTCTCGTCAGCCGGGAGCTGCGAGGAAAGCCGAATGGCTTACGCGCCGGCGTATTTAGTCGGCAATTGGACGGTAAGCCGTTTGCGTCCCTTTTTGCGGCGGCGGCTAAGAACTTCACGTCCCCATTTAGTAGCCATCCGCAACCTGAAACCATGCGTGCGAATACGGCGCTTGTTGCGGGGACGATAGGTGGGCTTGCCCATTACAGTACTCCGGAAACCAAGAAGATCACTTACGGTGTAGAGCCGGTAAAACTATTCCAGCATTGAAGATAGGTCAAGTCAACTGAAGGAAATCGCGTCAAGTCGGTTTGACTTTTCCACATAGAACGGCTAGCGTGACGCGTCATGTCGCTTAGCCCCGCTGAAGTATGGAAACGCCTCCTGGATCGCGCCCGACAAGAGCTCCCCGATCAAACCTTCCAAGCATGGCTCGAGCCGACTGAAGCTCTTTCAATTGAAGGCGGCACCATCTTTGTTGGAGCTCCAGACCAGTTTACGGCAGATTGGAATGACTCAAAGCATTCAGAACTACTGTCGAGCTACGCTCCAATAGTTCTGGGTCATCCACTCACCGTAGCGTTTCGCGTTCACGAAGAACGAAAGAAGCGTTCGCAGATGGATTTTTTTGTCGCCCCGCCTCCGACAGCAGGCAAGCCCTCACAGCCTCAGAATGGCACCAGCTCTACGCCATTGAGTGAACGTTACACATTCGATCTCTTTGTCATCGGCAAGTCCAACGAGCTGGCCTCTGCCGCCGCCCACGCTGTAAGTCAGGCTCCAGGAAAGGTTTACAACCCACTCTTCATCTATGGAGACACCGGCCTCGGCAAAACACACCTCATGCAGGCTATCGCACACGAAACCCTGAAGCGTAGTCCTGAAACGCGTATCACATATGTGGGAGCCGAGCAGTTCATGAACGAGCTCATTAGCTCCATGCTCGATCGAACCGGTCCTGAGTTTCGCCGGCGCTACCGTGAAACCGACCTACTGCTCATTGACGACGTCCATTTTCTGAAAGGACGGAAGGAAGCAACACAGGAAGAGTTTTTCCACACGTTCAACGCTCTGTACGAGGCAGGGCGTCAGATCGTACTCACCAGTGATCGGCCTCCATCAGAAATCGCGGGCCTGGAAGCCAGGTTAGTGAGTCGATTCCAGTGGGGAATGGTGGCGGATATCGGGCTTCCCGATTTCGAACACCGTGTCGCAATACTCAAGCAGAAAGCTCAGCTTGATCGACTCGAGCTAACCATCCCTGACGACGTTATCCACTTCATTGCTGAGCATGTCCGATCGAACGTACGGGAGTTGGAAGGATCCATCATAAAGCTTCTCGCTTATGCATCTCTCAAACACAAGGACATCACCGTCGATGTTGCACGCGAGGCGCTCCGTGACAAGTTACGCGCGATTGAAGGACTCGAGCCGGACAGTAGCACTACCCTGACGATCCTTACAATTCAGCAGGCAGTGGCAAAGGAATGGGGCGTTACCGTCGATGGCCTCCGCTCAAAGACGAGAACCAAGAATCTCACGACTCCGCGTCAGATCGCGATGTATCTCACACGTGAACTTTTAGCCACGCAGCTCGTAGAGATCGGTAATGCGTTCGGTGGACGAGATCACTCCACCGTGATTCACAGTCTGGAAAAAGTCCAGGAAGGAATCAGTGCAGACGCTCAGCTCAAAGCACGTATCAATCGCATTCGTGGAATGTTGGAAACCTTCAACTTCCGACAACCACCTACTGTGGAAAGGATCACTGCTTCATAGAATCGATGTCGAGAATCAAATCGGGGTGAGGTTACCAACATCCCGCCACACATCATCCGGCATAGCGGAAATCCTGCTCCTTTCATAAGTTAGACCCACTCCACAGATCTCAACACGACCTACTACAGCTACTAGTTTGAATCTCTTTAAAGACTCTTATTAGTACGGCAGCTGAACTCCACACCAGGACAGAAGGGAATGCGCTTTACGATCTCTCGAGAAAAGCTTCAGGAAGGATTGGCGGCTGTAGCTGCGAGCATTCCGGCTAAGACGACACTTCCTGTCCTGGCTAACATTCTTCTCGAGACGACCGACAAGGGAATCAAGCTGTCGGGTACGGACCTGGACATTGCTGTGAGCACGGAAGTCATGGCTGATGTCGATGTAGCTGGAGCTGTGACGATCCCTGCAAAGAAGTTGAGTGAAATTGCCCGTGAACTTCCACCCGCACCTGTGAAAATCGGTGCTGTTGGGGAACAGCGTGTTACTCTCGAGTGCGGACGCTCACGGTTCAAGCTCTTGGGTTTGCCACGAGACGAATTCCCCACTTTCCCATCTGTACGGTTTAACGAAAGCTGGCGGATTCGATCGGGTGACCTGCAGCAGCTGATCTCACATACGTCCTTTGCTGTCTCTGCTGAGGAAAGCCGGCCAATTCTAAATGGTGTTCTCTGGGAATTACGGCCGGACAAGATGCGGATGGTTGCGACAAACGGTCACCGGTTGGCAAAGATGGAAATGCCCATCGACTCGGTGAATGCACCGGCGAGCGATCTGATCGTTCCACCAAAGGCGCTCGAGCAGGTGCGTCGGCTCTTTCCACCCGAGGAAGAGTTGGAAATCGCACGAGGGGATAATCACATCGGCTTCCGGTCGCCTTTCACGGCAGTGTTTACCCGACTTATCGAAGGTCCTTACCCGAACTATGAGCAGGTTATTCCAAAGGACAATGACCGGGTAGCTGTTGCTGACAAGGTCGCTTTATCGGGTGCACTCAAGCGAATGTCTGTCATTGCTTCGGACCAGACACATCGAATCCGTTTGTCGTTCAACAGCGGAATGCTGAAGTTCAGTGTCCAGACGCCAGATCTTGGTGAAGCTCAGGACGAACTTCCTATCCGCTACACTGGGGACCAGCTCGACATCGGGTTCAATGCAAGCTATCTGCTCGAGATCCTGCGCTATATCCCCACTGATGAAGTTCGCCTGACGTTCAAGGCGCCTGAAAGAGCGGCGACGATAGAACCGGAAGGCTGGAAGGATCCAGCATCGTACATGTGCCTGGTGATGCCCTTGCGTCTTGTCGACTAGGGCGAGAGCCTGAAATCCTGCTTTGAGCTCTGCTTGAACTGATACGCCCTGCCTGAGGTGGTAATTGTCAGGAGCAATTCCTGTTCGGCGGTAAGTCGGACAACGTGACCATCCTTCGTGTCGAGATAATAAGTCGCGCTTCCGGTACCGCTGGCATCCAGTTTCAGCGGATGCTGTTGTTGGGCCCCCTCCCCGTGAGCCTGAATAGCGTCTGTTCGCTGAACAATGAGCACAGGTCGACCCTCGTACATGGCCTCGCCTGAAACGAGATAGGATCTGAGCGTCCGCGAAGTCGTAGGAATTGCAGCCTGACAGCCGGCCGTGCTCACTGAATCCTGCCAGACAAGCCCTTTAGAAAGTCGAGCTGGAAATCTTGTAAGCAGATTGTGGAGATCTGAAGCGATAGCAGACCCGACTGGATTGCATTTGTTACTGTCGTCAGCAGTGATCGAGAGACCACTGTCAGAGAATATTCCGGTGACCTGTGTTGGAAGTTGGATCGGTTGAACCGGTCCAATTCGCCCCTGAGTTGTCGATGAGAAAGTGTCGATGACTGCGATAAATCCGATTCCGCTGTCTCCGGGTGACGTCAGCGTGACAAGTTCTCGAGTGATGTTCGTCGATACTTCACGACTGGTCCCGGAGTCCGACTGACTCTCGATAGCAGCGCTTCGGGAAACCTGATATCGAAGAGCACCTGACGCGTAGTTGAATGTCCACGAGCCAACCGGTGAAGGGTTTACTGGTGGCGGCGCAGGCAGCTCGACCGGCGTACCAGGCGGCGATGTTCGCGCGCTGGCGCACCCGATCGTGACGTAAAGCAGCAATGTCCAGCCTGCCCTTCCTCGCAGAACATCCAGCATTTCTTCTCGCTGTGGGATCATTGGAAGAAACAAACAACCTCCGAGAATCTCTCCTCGGAGGTTGTCACATTGTTGGCAATCGGTCTATAAGCCGGGTTCTGTCGGTCCACTTGCGTGTTCCGGACGATCATTTCTCTACGAACATGGTCGCCCATGCTCTCTAGCAGCCTACCCGCGGTGTCTTGATCGAGGTGGACGCCTCTCGCCGCATATTTGGCCTTGCTCCAGCCGGGGTTTACCGTGCCGCTCATGTCACCATGAGCGCGGTGGGCTCTTACCCCACCGTTTCACCCTTGCCACCCGAAGATGGCGGTCTCTTTTCTGTGGCACTATCCGTCACGGAAAGCTCGCGCTGTCCGTGCCCAGGTGTTACCTGGCAGCCTGTCCACTGGAGCCCGGACTTTCCTCGAATAGGTATCACAAGGATACCAATGCGCGACCGTCCGACCGATTGCTACTGCAAATATAACGAATGAGGGACAGCGTTGATTCGATCTCCGGGTTGAGGTTTTGGGATCCACCCGGGGTATGCTGCTGACGGACGGAACGTCGATAGCACATCGACGTAAGGAAGTACGAGGTCTGTTCTGAAGAACTGGAGCATGCCTTGTCCATCATAAGTGGTCCTGAACCTCACTGGTGACATTCTCATCACAGTTCGAACATGCCGGCCGAAGCTTTGAGGAGATGAGTAGTCGAGATGGTTGGCCACTCTTGCGACGGACAGTCCCGGGTTTTCGAACAGTCGGGCTGCGCGTATCAGTCTGGCGAGTGATAGGTAGCGTTTCGGCGCCGGCAACTTTGCACGGAAGAATCGACTCATTAATGTGCTGGGCAGAATGTTCAGATGGCGCGCGAGCTGACGAACCGTCGAGATTTTCGGCGAGGTGTCAAAGAGCAGCTCGAAAAACCGCCAGCAATCCTTCGACACTCCGGGCAGATCGAGGCTGATTTGGGCGAGCGCCGAGCGCAACAGGTCGTTCGAGCCTTGTACCGCCAAAAGATTTCTCAGCGTTTGCCATCCGGCCGGTAGTCGTGCATCTACCAGCGTCCGGATTCCCAGCTGTCCAAGTGCAAGTGTCGTGTGTGGCGTAGAATTCTGCGTCTCAGTCAACAGCGCGACGGCTGGCACTCTGGGAAACTCCCTTACCATCGCCGCTACGCGGCTAGAGCTCTGAGTACCGTAGCGCGTGACGGATATGAGAACCAGGCTGGCCTTCTGCTGTCTGAGATCCGACATGACCTCGTCCAGCGATTCTCGGTGCAGTGCATCGCACAATCCTTGTGCTACTGCATCGACTCGTGACCGCTCGAGTGGAGTGAGGATCGTCGACACAGGTGGACGTTGTGGATTGTGCTTAGAGTCGGATGACATGGTCTCCTCCCTTCACAGTGAGTCGTGAATTTGTTGATTCGACACAATGACCAAGACGTGGCCGAACCTCGTTGGGAGAGGTGGAGAAGACGGCTCGGGATCAGAGGCTTTCTCAGAACCGTCGAAGCTGCAATGGGCAAACTATGCCCGATGCGTCATTTGCTATCGAGAGCGCGAATGATTTGACTCGCCGTCGTCAGAGCGACCACAGGAACGCCGGCTTTTTCGATTGCCTGCCGGCCTCCCTCTTCACGATCGACAAGTGCCAGAACCCCGACGACGGTTCCACCGGCCGCGCGTACGGCGTCAATTGCTCGAAGCGCGGAACCCCCAGTCGTCAGGACATCCTCGATCACAGCCACGCGATCACCTTTCTCGAACGGTCCTTCGAGCAGCTTCCCTGTTCCGTGAGCCTTGGCCTCCTTCCGCACGGTGAATGCTCTCACTGGATGATCGTGCTGTGCGCTGGCGTAGCTGATCGCATAAGAGATCGGGTCAGCGCCCAGTGTCAGGCCCCCAACGGCGTCCACGCTCCAACCCGTTTGCTGAAGCACTGACAGAGCAAGCGGGCCGATCATAGAGAGTCCCTCCGGGCTCATTGTCGTCAGCCTTGCATCGATGTAGAACGTCGACCGCTTGCCTGAAGCAAGCGTAAAGTCACCGCGTTTGGCAGAGCGTTTGGCGAGAAGCGCGACGAGCATCGGGTGATCCGTCATGGTGCGAGAGGTTATGGATTCTTATGATTGGAGTCAATGCATGCGCTTTCAAAAATCGGATTCGATCATTGGACTGGTTTTGTCGGGTGGGTTGTATCCCTCGCAACCGTACTTGGTCTCGCTCTCGTCATACGTCATGAACGCCGTCAGGCTCGCAGCCTCGTAGAGCGCTCGAAGGAACTGGAGCGCCTATCCTCGGAGCTGTTGCGTGTCAACAGAATGAAAAGCGAATTCCTTGCAAACGTTTCTCACGAGCTTCGGACGCCATTGAACGCGATTGTCGGGTTCGTCGACCTCCTTCGTGAAGGCGTGTATGGAGAGTTGGCGCCACGCCAGGTGAAACCGGTCGAGCGCATCGAAGCTTCGGCAAACCACCTTCGCCACCTGGTCGATCAGGTTCTGGATCTCGCCAAGATGGCAGCCGGCAGGCTCGAGATTCACACCGAGACAATTGATTTGCGCCCGTTCGTTCTCGATGTGGCCAGTGAGATCGAATCCCTGGTTAACGAAAAAGGAATCACCTTGTCTCTCGTCATGGGTGCGGCGCTGCCGCGCATCCGAACTGACCCTACTCATCTGCGACAGATTCTCGTAAACCTTCTTGGAAATGCCGTCAAATACACCAACGAAGGTGGGATTGTAATCCGTACGCGTCTCGTCGATACCATTCCGGATGCCGCGTCCGGTTCAGTACGCCCGCCCTATCCTTCGAACCCGTGGATCGGGATCCAGGTGATCGATACGGGGATTGGGATTCATCCTGCTGACCAGAGCCGGATCTTCGAGGAGTTCGAGCAAGTCGATGCAGGTCCTCGCGGGCACTCAGCAGAGCGAGGTACCGGACTCGGGCTCTCGATTTCTCGCCGGCTCGCAGGGCTCATCGGTGGAATGGTCGAGCTGGAGAGCGAGCCGGGTAAAGGCTCGACGTTTACTCTTTGGCTGCCCGTCGACCCGGCAGACCTATCGGCTGCGTCTAAGTAAGCCCTTGAACTTGTCCAGGATCTTCGGCTGTTCGGGTTCGACGTTCGCCGCCGCCGCAAATGCTTCAGCAAAAGCGATCACGCTGGCGTAGCGGTTGACGGGAGAGCGGGAAAGAGCCCGCATTATGACGGCGTCGAGTGCAGGTGTGAAATTGAAATCTCCCTCTCCCGCATCCTTCAGTGGAATCGGAGGCATGGTGAGGAGCTGAGTGAACATTTCACGTGGAGCTTTTGCAGTATAGGGCAGCGAGCGCGTCAACAGAAAATACGCGATGGTAGCAAGGCTGTATTGGTCAGCAGCGGCTGTAACGATCTCACCGGACAGAGCTTCAGGGGCTATGTACATGAGAGTGCCGACGAAGAAACCGGCGCGCGTCAGGCGTTCGTCACCCGAAGGCTGCGTATCAGTCGCAATCCCGAAATCGAGGAGCTTCACACACTTGGTCTTCGGATCGTACATCACGTTTTCAGGCTTCAGGTCACGGTGCACAACCCCCGCATCGTGTGCCGCCTGAACCCCTGCCGCTATCTGGGAAACGATCGTTGCAACCTCATCTTTCGGCAAAGGCGCGTGCTGCTTTGCATACCGTTCCAGGATCTCGCCCTCGGCCCACTCAATCGCCAGGAAGTGAAGACCATTTGAGGCTTGCCCTATCTCAATGGTCTCGACGACATTGGGATGCTTGACCCTCGCTCCGTACTTCGCCTCACGTATGAAGCGGGCTACGGCCGTCTTGTCCTGGCGTAGCTTTTCCCGTAGCACTTTGAGTGCTACGGTGCCATGATTGGGATGCTCGGCCAGGTAGACGGCGGATGTTCCGCCCTCGCCTACCTCTTTCTGGATCGTATAGCCAGCCACGGGAGTGCCGACCATCTGCTCTCGAGACACGCCGCGAAGCTAATAGAAACCGACAGCACCGGATAGGGTATTAAGCACTCATGTTGATCTTCGCCAAACGGTCCCTTGGATTTCTAGCTCTGACCTCGATTGTGGTCGGCGCATGTAGTTCGACGGTCACTCGTCCAACACCCGAACCGAATCTGCGTGTCCTTCAACCGGATGGTGGCGGAAATTCGGATGTGAGTGAGTTGTACCGGCAGATCGGATTGTTGGCGGCACCCGGTCCGCTCTCATTTGTCGGGAAGATTTCTGCATTTGCAAGCGCTCGTCCGGATACGACTCTCGTTCTTGCGAGCATTTCAGTCCCCAACAAGGCGCTCACATTCACACGAGAGGGGGATCGGTACCGCGCTCCTTACGAGGTGAAGCTCATCATCGATCGCGGAGAGGTTGAGGTAGCGAACGTCGATGTGATGGAGATAGTGCGTGTCGCCTCATTCCGGGAAATAAATCGGACCGACGAGAGCGTGATCTTTCAGCACTATTTCCACATTCCTCCCGGCGTCTACAGTCTCTCGGCAATGGTTCGTGACATGGGAGGCTCACGCACCGCCACCCAGCAGGCGACTATCAGGGTCCCCACGCTGAGCACGGGTCGCTTCTCCACTCCTCTTCTCGTTTACGAAGCTGCAGGGAGATCAATCCTCGATTCGGTACCGCAGCTCCTTGCAAGTCCGCGATCGAGTGCCGTCTTTGGTCGCGATAGTACCGTCGCGATCTATGTCGAGGCATATGGTCAGGGAACCCGCCTTCCCATCGACTTCGTCGTCCGAAACGACAAGGGAGCACAGCTATGGCGTGACTCCGCAGTGTTGGCGCGAAGAGGAAGCCTGTTCAACGGAATCGTAAGTGTGCCGATCTCCACAGTAGGTGTTGGAATAGCGCAGATCCTATTCACTCGACGGGATACGCAGGATAGCACGAGGACGCCGCTGTTTGTGAGCTTCGGCGAGGATATACCTCTCATGTCATTCGAGGACATGCTCGGGTATCTGCGCTTCTTCGCGAGTCCATATCAGCTCGCTCAGCTTCGTACAGCACCGCTGGAGAAACGTGCGACAGTATGGGCGGAGTTCTTACGCGCGACCGACCCGGTACCGGAAACCACCACCAACGAAGAGATGCAGAACTATTTCGGCCGGATTCAGCAGGCAAATGCCGAATTCAGGTCGGATCGGAATCCGGGATGGTTGTCGGATCGGGGAATGGTCTTCGTCTCGCTGGGAGAGCCGGATCAGATTCTGGAGCGAAATGTGAATGCCCAGATGTCGACGATGCAGGTTGGGCAGAATACTCGCCTCCAGATCTGGCAATACCGCAAGTACAGCACACAACTCGTATTCTACGAGGAGACCGGCAGGTGGAGGTTGACCAGGCCAAGTGAAGCCGAATTCCTCGCCCTCAATGCGCGAAAGCAGCGGTAGAATCCGGCGCGTGCAGCCGTAAACACATCCAGGATCTCATTTCAAAACGCCTTCGTCCTCCCGGACGAGGGCGTTTTATATTCACTCTATGAATGGTCCAGAAAGCCCTCGACTGTTTCTCGTCGATGGGTATGCCCTCATTTATCGCGCGTTTTTCGCGCTGATCTCGCGCCCCCTCACTACGAGCAAAGGGGAGAACACCTCGGCGAGCTGGGGCATAGCAAACTTCCTTCAACGCATGATCACCAAGCATCAGCCTGATTACCTCGGCTGGGTACACGATTCAGGCCTTTCCTTTCGGCACGAGCGATATCCCGCCTATAAGGCCACGCGTGAGAAGCTCACCGAAGAACTCCAGTCCGACTTCGATCGGGGAATGGAGCGTATTCGCGAGATGTTGGATGCGTACCGCATCCCGATCATGACCCTACCCGGCTTCGAAGCGGATGACGTCATCGGTACCCTCGTAGCAAAAAGCGTCGAAGCGGGTGTGAACGTGGTCGTGATCTCTGGCGATAAGGACTTTCAGCAACTGGTGAAGCCGGGAGTCTGGCTTCTGAATCCTGGGCGAGGCGGGCCAGCCAACGTCGAAGAACACTGGGTTGGCGTCGAGAACGCGGAGGAACGTCTTGGCGTCGCACCCGAATTTGTGACTGATTATCTAGCGCTGGTCGGTGACTCGTCGGACAATATTCCGGGAGTACGCGGCATCGGAGACAAGACGGCAGCCGAACTGGTGAAGCAGTACGGGCACCTCGAGTCCATTCTGGATCACGCTGCGGAGATCACGAAGAAACGCCCGCGTGAAGCACTCCTCGAGCACGCCGAGAATGCTCGGCTCTCGAAGGAACTCGTGACGATCCGCCAGGACTTACCCGTTCCATTCGATCTCGACTCGCTCCGGATAAAGCAGCCGGATCACAATCGGCTGCGGGACTTATTCATCGAGCTGGAATTCCACGCGCTCGCGAAAGATTCGGCTGTACAGGCGCCAGCGGAAGAAAAGCCTCAGAAGAGCGTCAACTACGTAACCGTAGACACCCTCGAGGCGATGGAGCGCGCCATCAAGCGTGCGCGTGATGCTGAAGTGATAGCAATTGCTACTGAGACTCTGATTGATCCTGGAAGTCCACAGCCAGCCGACCCATTGCGGTCGTCGCTCGTTTCAATTGCAATCGCTGTTACTAGTGGTGAGGCCTATTACTTCCCATTCCAGCACAAACTGCCGCAGGGTGAGCAGGGCGAACTTCTCGTCGATGCAGCCGGAGATCGTTCGGCAACCGACGCGCCGGAAGAGCGAGGCCTGATTCGCGGAGGCGACGAACCATTCACGGAAGCACCAGCAAGGAAAAAGAAGAGCGACACCGACTCGCTGAGCATCGCTGCCAGAATCCTGCGAGCGAACAGACCAGCCAGTGTCCGCAATCTGCCGGCCCTCACCTCGCCGGAGATGCAACCGCTGAGAGATCTTCTGGCGGACCCGACCATCCGAAAGACCGCTCAGAACGCGAAGTACGACCTTCTGATATTGCGCTCGATGGGAGTGAAACTCGCCGGACTCGACTTCGACACCATGCTTGCAAGCTATGTTCTCGATCCGGGACGGCGCTCACATGGTTTGGATGTGCTGGCGCTCGAGTTTCTCGACCATACTATGACATCGTATGCTGATTTGTGCGGTAAGGGCCGGTCAGCAATTCCGTTTGATGAATGTCCGGTCGAAGCAGCGCGAGACTACGCCTGCGAGGATGCGGACATGGCGTTGCAGATGCGGGGAGTATTCGAGCCGCAGTTGGAATCCTATCAGCTGACCAGACTCTTTGACGGTGTGGAAATTCCTCTCGTGGAAGTACTGGGCGAGATGGAATGGACTGGGATAGCGATCGACCTGCCATTGTTCTCATCGCTGAAACAGCGCTTTCAGGCGGGGCGCGAGGACGTGGAGAAGAAGATCTATGCAGCTGCTGGTGTGGAATTCAACATCAACTCCAATCCACAACTTCGGGAAATACTGTTCGGAAAACTGAATCTCCCTGTAACCAAACGAACCAGCACCGGCCCATCGACTGATGTTGGTGTTCTCACGGAACTGGCAGAAGCAGGGCATGAATTGCCGGCGCTGCTCATGGAGTACAGGGAATTGTCCAAGCTGGAGAACACCTACCTGGACGCACTTCCTCGTCTCGTCAACCCAAAGACGGGCCGGTTACACACCTCCTACAATCAGACAGGTGCCAGCAGCGGCAGGCTTTCATCCAACGATCCAAATCTGCAGAACATTCCAATTCGCAGTGAGCTCGGCCGAGACATTAGGCGAGGCTTCATTCCACGTGACGGCTGGCTCCTTGTGGCTGCTGACTACTCGCAGATCGAGCTCAGGCTTCTCGCGCATTTGTCTCGCGATCCAGCTTTCGTCGAAGCGTTTCAGGCTGGGGATGACATCCATCGCCAGACCGCAGCAGTGATCTTCGACGTTCCTTTAGCCGAGGTGACGAGCGTCATGCGAAGCCGGGCCAAGACGATCAACTTCGCGACGATTTATGGCCAGGGAGCGCGTGCACTCTCTCTCCAACTCGGGATCGAACACGCTGAAGCGAAAGATTTCATTGCGCGCTACTTCGAGCGCTTTCAAGGCGTTCGGAACTACCTCGATTCGATGGTGGCATTCGCACGGGAAAATGGATACGTGCAGACGATATTCGGCCGGCGCCGGTATATCCCGGAGTTACGGGAAAAGAATTTCAATATTCGCGCATTTGGTGAAAGAGTCGCTGCCAATTCACCTATCCAGGGATCCGCGGCTGATCTCATAAAGATCGCGATGATCCGAATCGATGACGCTCTCCGCACGCGCAAGCTGCAGAGCAAGATGCTTCTCCAGGTTCACGACGAGCTCGTGTTCGAGGTATTACCGGAGGAGCTGGAGCAAGTGAGCGAGCTCGTGAAATACGAGATGGAAAACGCGGCGCAGCTGTCGGTGCCGCTGGTTGTGGATCTCGGCGTGGGCAAAAACTGGCTCGAGACGAAGCTCTGATGAACTAGTAGCGTCGAGGATGTTGCTCGAAAGCTGCCCAGTATGCTCCGGTCAGCAAACCCAGCAAGTAGAGAGCGTCAATCAAGATCGAGTGCCCGAGGGCGCCTACGATTGCGAGATGGATGACGTAGGTAACGAGCACGAGGCCAATGCCAAACAGAATCGTCAGCATTGCCGGCTCGTCCGCGTTGGTACTGCGTTTCACAGCCAAACTCCTTGCGATTCTTACCGGCGTCTGATGCGTGAGACGTCCCCACCACGCAGCCGATGCTATGAGTCGCTCCCTGATGGAGTCTTTGGGCGGTTTGTGCGAGCTGCTTCCCTTGGGTGGTAGGCCGGCTATTTCGGACACAGCACGCAGCCGGTTTGCAATCTCATCGGTTAGCGCGGTGTGATCTGCGATTGCCCATGAATCCATCTCGATTGCCTCACCAATCCGTGCACCTACAGCGGAACCGGGAGTTCCCTTATCCTCGAAGACGAGTCCCAAGGGCAGAATGCGGATCCCCTTGATGCCCTTGTCGCGAGCCTGAAGCGCAAGTCTCGCCAGTCCGGTCTTGAGCGGTTCCAGTCCGAATTCGTTGTGGCTCTTGCCTTCCGGAAAAATGAGCACCGCTCCGCCTTGCCCGAGCAGATTGACTATCTCACTGAATGCTTCGCGATTGCGGGACCGGTCAACCGGGAGACCATTCTGCTTTCTTGCTTCGTCACTGACGCGCCGAAGCGGAACTACGTTCAAAATCCTGAACAAAAATGCTATCAGGGGATTGTCAGCGAGCGTGGCCTTCGCCGTCATCGCAATCCTGCGAGGCACGACCCAGCCTACGATCAGCGAATCGACGAGGGCATTCTGATGATTGACCGCGATCAACAACGGCCCGTGTGCGGGAATTCTCTCCTCGCCTACGATTCGGATGTCTCCGTAGAACCAGTGCAGGGCAATTCCTGTAATCCATTTCAAGGCGGCGTAAATCATTTCGCCAACACCTGTCGCCTGAAGTTGTCAGGAACTCCTCGTAATGCCAGGAGTGCCAGGATCATTCCGAGTGCGACGGTCGCGACACCTGAGCGATAAGCGAAGCCAACCCCCATCGATGAAGTGAGACCATCCACGGCCAAGGCCCAGATAAATGGACCGACTACGGCCGCAGCTCGGGAAGAGAGAACCATCAGGCTGAAGAAACGGCCCGCTTCGACATCAGGGACGAGGCTGAGTAGCAGAGGTCGCTCAGCGGTCGAAACACCCCCGTAGATCAGACCGATGCACGCGCCAACGATCCAGAATGCACCTCTCGAAGGCGCGACGATCATTGCTATGAGAAGTACGACCCATCCCATGAGGACCCAGGACAGAGTTCTCTTCGGTCCAAAGCGATCTACAAGGCGGCCAATGCCGTAGCTCCCGATCACCGCCGGAATCGTAAGAATTATGAAAAGCGTCGCCTCGGAGCCCTTCACGAATCCCATCGCGAAGATTGCGTAAAGCGCCATGTTTGCGATGATCGTTCCCATCGCATCCTGGTAGAGAAATGAAGTAAGGATGAATCTCACCGTCCCGGGATACTTCTTCGCTTCCTCCAACGTCTGGCGAACATCCCGGAACGCTTCACGCCACGGCACGTGTTTCTTCCCGTGCACGACATTGTGATCCCGGCAGAATAGAAACAGCGGCAAGGAGAACAGGAGGAAAATCAGCGCCGTCGGAACGAATGTGGAAACACGACCCCCGTGAGTCGTAAAGGGGACCACGCTTCTCAGGATGCCGATGATGCGATCGGGAATGGCGCCGATCAGCGGCAGAGAACCAGTGAAAAACGGGAACGTCAGCAAGACACCCGTTATTGAGCCCACATAGCCGAATGCCGCACCCATTCCCGAGAGCCGGCCTCGATGATCCACCGGGACAAGCTCCGGCAGCATCGCGCTGTCGAACGGTTGCGCACCCTGGTACGCGTAGTTTGCTAGCGTAAACGCCGCGAGCACTCCGAATAGCGCGATGCCTGGTGAGATCATCGCACGCGATACTGTGCCGGTGACAGCTTCTCCGATAAGCGGAAGCCCGATCTGGCCGAGAACAGCCATCACTACTGTCGATATGCACGCGACAAGCGTGAAGCCAACGACCCAGGGCTTCCGTTTTTGCGTGGCGTCAGAGATGGCTCCGAAAACAGGAATCGAAACGACGACGAGCGCGGATGCGATTCCGTTTACGGTAGCGTACATCGTGTTGGAGTGACCAAGATCTCCAACCAGCCACGCAGAGAAATACAACGTGGCGATGTTCATCGAGAAAACCGTGTTGGCAAAGTCGTAGAGCGCCCAGCTCAAGCGCTCTCTAAACGGAGCCAAAGGAGGGTTTAGATCTCCCGGCGCGACGATGCTGACGGTTGCGCCGCCATGATCTGCCGGATTGCTCAATGTTGAAGTCATCGATGCCATTGATTGTGTCGGTGATATCTCAGCATGGGTAACTCACATCTGAAACTACACCGTCCAGCGCTTTGCTCGAATACGTATGGTGACGTAGCATTGGGATGAGTAGTCTCGATGCTGAGAAAGGCGAACGCCAAATCACTCCTGACGTTGGATCATATGCGTTTACTCCGTGCCGGGTTACTGGCGCTTGTTGTGCTCGCCTGCCGCGATAGCGGTCGAGGCACTGGCGACTCAACTCGAGGATCGCTCCCACCGATATCTGCTTCGGTACCAGGAAACAGTACGAATTGGGATTTGGATGCGGGACCCTTAATGCTCGTTTCGATGGGAAACAGCGCGGATAGCGCAGCCGTGATACTCCCAGACGTCAGCGACAGTTCAATTGCCGCGATTCAGGGAACGGCCGCACCTGTCCGTGGCCTCGTCTTCGACCTCTTCGGACGAGCAGGAAAGTTACAGGGCTCAAAATCGGTAGCTGCGATTCCATCTGATACCACGCATGATTGCTACGCTTGGCCGCTTGCCGGAGTACGTGCCGCCAGTGCTGGGTGGCGGGTAGGCTTCGCGAGCGGACACGCTCAGGCGATCAAACTCGATTCGATCGAAGCAATGTCGAGTACTGATTCAGCGTCCCTTGCTGCATCGCTCGCGCGGACAGCAGCGACTTTGCCGATCGCTTCTGATCCGACTTTCCAGGGGCTGCCGTTCAGGGTGCGTTCAGCCTATACGTTTCGAATCGACTCGATCGAAGTAGTCATCGCGGATGTCGTTCGCAGCGTGAACGAAGAAGCCAACCCAAGGCTCGAGCATCTATTCATCATTGCCGAAAGACCAGCGGCAACCACAGGCAAGTATACTCCTGCCTACTACAGCCGCACGGCAGGCGCTGAAGAGACAACGCAAGCGACTGAAGTACTCGCGGCCGTACTGATAGGACCGTCAAGGAGACCAGCCATTGTCGTCAACATTGAGAACGATGATGGTCGGCAACTGGGCTTGCTCGAGCGGACGGCTTTCGGACAATGGCGTTCCGTATGGAGAAGTGCCTACACGGATTGTTGATGTGCCTTGAACGACGACGGATCTGTAATCCTAAAGTCCTGTAGGCGCGCTCACAAAACTCCACGGCACCTCGTACCTCTCGGCGAGATGTTGCGCCAACGCGCGAACGCCGAGGGTCTCGGTCGCGTAGTGGCCCGCGTAAATAATTGTGAGCTCGTGTTCCTCGGCATGGATCGCGGTCCAGTGTGGCCCTTCGCCCACGATCAGAGTGTCGATTCCTGCTGTTGAAGCTTCGTTAAGCGTTTCCGCTGAAGCACCGGCGCCAGAGCACATTCCCCACTTTTTGGTGCGCCGTCCACTAGGCACTACAGAAGTACGTACATCACCGTAGCTCTTCGCGAATTCGCGAGCCCGTGCAATGAGCGAAGTTGTTTCGATGTCACTTTCGCCGCTTACTCCGATGAAGATGTCCTGGAAGCGTGCGAATGAGCCTGTGACAGTGAGCCCAAGCTCGGACGCTAAACGCGCATTGTTGCCGAGTGTCGGATGACGGTCGAGCGGTAAATGTGAAGAGTAGACGGCGATGTCATTCTCCATCAGCATCCGGAGGGTTCTATACGAGGGACCACTGAATGGGCCGATACCGCTCCAGAACATTCCATGGTGAACGATGAGGAAATTCGCGCCCTTCTCCACAGCGCCCTGGATTGCTCTTGTAGAGAAGTCTACCGCCGCGGCGATCCTCCGAATTGGGGAACGATTCTCGAGTTGAAGGCCGTTAACCGCGTTGGGATAGTCCGGTGTGCTTGAGGTCTGCAGAAGCTCATCTGCAAAGGCTGCGAGGTCCACCGATTGGCTCATAAACTTAGGTGCATATTTGTGTGGAGAACCCCGGTCTCGTGAGAAACCTGGTACGATAACCTCTTATGCCACAATAACTTACGACTCAGGTTAACAAGTCTGTTGATTAGTCTGGAACTCGCATGACGTCTAGCAGTCGTTCTAGGTCATCCGCTGAGTAAAAGTGGAGTGTGAGAGTACCTCGATCGTTCTTTCCGACGCTCACTGTCACATCTGTCTGTAGATAGCGCCGTAGTCGGTCCTCAACGCGTTTGACTTCCGGGGGCAACCGATCCGCGGACCGCGGGCGCCCGGCTTTTTTCCCGGTCCGGGGTACGGCGGATTCCCGGATGCGTCTCTCTACCTCCCTCACGGTCAGGCCCTCGTTCACAATCTCGCGAGCGAGAGTTGCGATCATGGCTGGGTCCTCGAGGCCGAGCAGGACCTTCGCATGTCCCATGGTGAGCTGACCATCCTGTAGCAGCTTCCTGACAACTTCAGGAAGCTGAAGAACACGGAGCATGTTTGCGATGGTCGTTCTGTCCTTTCCGACCGTTTCCGCGATTTGCTGTTGCGTGAGTCCAAACTCGTTGGAGAGTCGGTGATAGCCTTCGCCCTCTTCGATCGGATTGAGATCCGTGCGCTGAAGATTCTCGACGAGAGCCAGTGTGAGAACCGACCTGTCATCGATGTCCTTGATGATTGCCGGAATCTCCTTCCACCCGAGCTTCATCGCGGCCCGAAGGCGGCGCTCGCCGGCAATCAGCTCGAACCCATCCTTTCCTGGTCGGCGTCTGACAGTTATCGGCTGGAGAAGGCCGCTCGAGCTCAAGCTCTCCTGAAGCTCACCCAACTCCTCAGAGTTGAACTCTCGCCGTGGCTGGAACGGGTTACGGCCGATTTGTCCGATTGGAATGGATTTCAGCGCGCCTTCATCGCTCGAAGCCAAACCGCTTGCGTTTCCGAGGAGGGCTTCAAGTCCTCTTCCCAATCGCCTAGGCGTTCTCTCAGTGGCCACCATCGTCTCCTTGCGCGGTTCGTTGAATGAGCTCCTTCGCGACATTCATGTAGGCCTGTGCACCAACCGAAGCGACATCGTATAAAATGATCGGCTTCCCGAAGCTTGGTGCCTCAGCCAGCCGGACATTTCTCGGCACCACGCTACTGAATACTTTCGGTCCGAAATACTCCCTGGCGTCTTCAGCTACCTGTCTCGAGAGATTCAGACGTGAGTCGTACATGGTGAGCAAGACGCCATCGATTCCGAGCTTCTCGTTTGCGCTGTGCTGCACTCGGTGAACTGTATTGAGGAGTTGGGAAAGGCCTTCCAGGGCGTAGTACTCGCACTGAAGCGGGATCAGAAGCGCATCCGCCGCGGCGAGCATGTTGATCGTGATCAGGCCGAGCGAAGGGGGACAGTCTATGATCACGAAGTCGTAGTCGGCCCGGAGGGATTGAACGGCGTCCCGCATCACGTGATCGCGGTCTCCTCTGTCGACGAGCTCGACTTCAGCTGCCGCCAGATCCGGCGTGGCGCCCACCACATCGAGCTTCTCGAACTGTACGCCTGTCTGCCGGGAAGACCGCAAGTCTGAATTCCCGACTAAAACGTCGTACAGGCTGAGAGGAACGTTTTCCTTCTGGAGACCGACGCCACTTGTCGCATTCCCCTGTGGGTCAGCATCGATGAGAAGGGTGTGTTGTTCCGCGGCAGCGAGACTGGCGGCAAGATTCACCGCTGTGGTTGTTTTTCCCACTCCGCCCTTCTGATTTGCGATTGCTATGATTCGCGCCACGATCTGCCGTTGTAGGTATGGCGCCTAATCTACCCAGCGACGCGGAGGGTTTCCACGTGAAACAGTCAAATATGTTCCACGTGGAAACTCGTTTTACTGGCCTGGGATGAACCTCCAGCGGGTGCTTACCTCAACAGCAAGCGTCTCCTCGCCCGGGTTTATCGGAGTATCCGCCTGAGCTTGCTTCGCCATCATCATCACCGGCCGGGGCGGTGGAGGCGAGTACGAACCGATGCTGATCTCCAGCAAAGTACCGAGTGTTCCGCGGGCAGCTTTGGCCGCCGCTTCCGCATCAGCTCGCGCTTTTTCGATCGCAGTCGCAATCGCTGTTCGACGAGCCGCCTCGGTGTTGGAGGCGTAGAACTGAAGCGATGTGATCATATTCGCCCCATGCGATAGAGCCGCATCGATGACGGGTCCGACCTGGGTCAGCTTCCGGACTTCGGCGAGAATCGTGTTCGTCACGTTGTAAGCAACGATCACCGGCTCCTTCCCCTGCTCGTACCGCTGCTCCGGATAAACGTTGTAATTGATGGTCGAGAGCTGATCGTTAGCCAGACCCAGTGCCCGAAGAGCCGCGAGCACAGCTTGCTGCTTGTTCGCGTTGTCCGCAGCTGCACCTGCGGCTGTCGACCCACGGGTCTGGACGCTGATCTGAATCGTTGCTCTGTCCGGCGAAACCTTCACTTCTCCGCGTCCTGTCACCGCAATTTGCGGGACCTGCTCAAATGGCGTTCGTATGTCCTGAGCCTGGCTTATTAGTGGCGCCAATAGCATACTCAGGACAGGCAATCTACCGATTTTCATAGCATTTTCCTTGGTTAGAATTCCAGCCGCGTCAAGATCTGACCGCGCTATCCCGAGTACACCATCTCGATGTCATGAATCCGACTCAGGTTCATGCCGACTATACCCTCGGCCTCCGTGCGCAAGAACATATTCGCGAATTTTGCGCCCCAGACAATCTCGTCCGCCTTATAGGAAGATCTCGAGTGCACTGACTGTGATACCGTTTCATCGGTTCCGATCAGAAGCACCAGAAGCTCAGCATCCGAATCGACCAGGTCCTTGTGCGTCAAACCCCACATCGGGCTGTTAGAGTCGATCGGGTGGACGACGGTCCAGCTCAGCGCGAAGAACACCACACGATGTCGTTCCAGGTCAAGGTCGTAGAACTTTCTCACTGTCGTTCCGCCAACTCGCTCGATCTTAGTGAGAATTACTTGGACCTGTACTTCGATCAATTGGCTGCTTCTCGCATTGGCGATGCGGAACTCCAGCGCAGTCGTGCCGCGGTATGGAGCGACTATCGCATTCCGACTGTAGATGATTTTTGCGGATGGCCGTGAAAAACGGGCGAAGATGACACCCGTCGCCAGTGCTATGCCCAGGATGTTGAGCAGCGCTTCGATCGTCACGAGCGTATTCGCCGCTACACCAACCGGAATAATGTTTCCGTAGCCGATCGTCGCGAAGGTGTCGACGCTGAAGAAAAATGCTCGATAGAACGGCTGTCCCGCGAAACTACCGGAGCTGGATTGGAGTGCATCGGGCCCGCAAAGCAAAAACGCCACCGCGAAAACGGCATTGACGACCACATACGTACCGACGATGAATCCGATGAATCTCAACCACGAAATCGTCAGCAGCCAATGATAGAGACTCATGGACGCGAAGGGATCGAGCCCTTCGCGAATAACGTTGAAGCTCCCATCGGGATTTAACAGCCGCTGACGCGTTCCTCTGGCAACCTCGGCGCCGAAACCGAGGTCCTGATCCTCTTCGCGTTCAACCGATGGAACAGACGCTGACTGTTCTTGAGGAATCGACGACGTCATGCTGGATGGGTTGTGAGAAATGCGGACGCGCACACTACCGCGTGCACAACGCGGATCTCTAACACGGCTTCAACTGAAAATGGCCTTGAATATCGGCTAAAGCTACATTCGTTCGATGGAATCATCAGAGGCATCGATCGGTCGTGCCACACTACTGATCATCCTTTCAGCGCTCAGCTTTGGCTCGATTTCCGTTCTCACGGTTCTCGTTACCGGCGCGGGTGTTCCCCTTCTGACAGCGATGGCGTGGCGATATCTGTTGGGCGCGATTCTGCTCGGCACTATCGCTCGACCGCGGCAGCTTCGTGCCGTTCCAATGCAACGGGTAAGGCAGCTTTTGGTGATTGGCGGATGTGGCCAGGCGCTTATCACTTATTTGAGCCTGCACGCGCTCGAGTACATCCCAGTCGGTCCACTCGCGTTTCTGTTCTATACGTATCCGGCGTGGGTAGCACTAGTCGCCGCGATTCGGAGAACTGAGAGGCTTACGCCAGTGCGCACCATAGCGCTGGCACTAGCCCTGGCAGGGGTTGCGATCATGGTTGGCGTACCAACCGAGAAGCTCAATCCGATCGGAGTATTGCTGGCTCTCGGATCAGGCCTGCTCTACTCTGTCTATCTGCCTGCGCTCGAGCACGTACAGGAAGGCATACCACCCATTATTGCGACGTTTCTGTTAATAGCGGGTGCGGCAACCGCTTTCGTAATTGCTGCCCTCGTCAGCGGGGAGCTTTTCCTTCCCGCCGGCGCCGCAGTATGGTCGGAGATTCTTGTGCTCGCCTTGGTGTCGACGGTAATTGCGTTCCTCACGCTCATCAAAGGTCTGGCCGTATTGGGACCTGTGCGAACCGCCATCATCGCGACGGTCGAGCCGTTCTTTACCGCGACACTCGGGATACTGGTTCTTGGGAATCAACTCGGCACGGCGACGCTCGTGGGCGGGATTCTCATCGCCGCTGCCGTGCTTCTCATCCAGTGGAAGTCGCCTCAGCTCGCGTCTACGGTGTAGCCGCTGTTCGTCGACGCCGCTCTATCTCGATGACGAGATTCTGAAGATCGCTGGGGCTCACGCCGGGAATGCGCGAAGCCTGCGCCAGGGAGCCCGGCCTGAGATTCGAGAGCTTCTGCCTGGCCTCGAGCGAAAGTGATCGCATTTCGCCGTACTCGATATCCGCATCAAGCGAAAAGTCACCCATGCGGCGCATCCGATCAGCCTGCGCCCTCTCACGCTCGAAATAGCCCGCGTACTTGATTTCGAGATCCGCTGTGACAAGGGCCTCGCCGTTGATCTCAGCCCCCACTCCGACAGCCTCGAAGAGTTTTTGAAGCGAGACACCCTGTCGTCTCGCGACATCTATGACTCTGACAGCCTGTGAAAGCTCGGCACTTTGTGCAGCTGATAGGATTGGTTCGGCTTCATCCGGACTGATGCTCGTCGTTTCCGCCAGCCTCAGTGCCGAGTCTTCATGGTGTAATCGCGTTTCGATCGTTTCTTCCTCGGGCCTGGTGTAAATCCCGAGCTTGAGGCCCACCGGACCGAGACGCCTGAGCGCATTGTCCTGCCTTACGGTAAGCCTGAACTCTGACCGCGAAGTGAACAGCCGATAAGGCTCGTCGACGCCACGCGTCACGAGATCGTCTATCAGCACTCCGATATAGGAAGTCTCTCTGCCGAGCACGAGCGGCCGCTCACGCTGTGTCGCGAGCGCTGCGTTCGCACCGGCTACCAATCCCTGGCCTGCTGCTTCCTCGTAACCAGTGGTTCCATTGATCTGTCCGGCGAAGTAGAGACCCGGCACCGACTTTACCTGCAGTGATGAATCCAGCTGGGTAGGGGGATAGTAGTCGTACTCGATCGCATAACCCGCTCTGTTCATCCTCGCAGCCGAGAGTCCGCGCACGGATCGCAGAATTTCTAGCTGCACAGGAGCAGGAAGCGATGTGGACAGTCCGTTGACGTAAAGCTCCGAAGTGTCGTGCCCTTCGGGTTCGAGAAAGAGCTGATGTCTCTCGGCGTCAGGGAACTTTACGATCTTGTCCTCGACTGAAGGACAATATCGGGGGCCGCGTGACGAAATAACGCCGCCGTACATCGCTGACTTCGCAATGTTGTCCTTGATGATGCGCTTGCCGTCCGCCTCGAGATACGTAATCCAGCAAGGCATCTGCACGGGGTGTCGTGTTGCCGCACCCTCTCGGCGCTTCGATTGCCAGAAGTGCGACCAGGAATAGTCAAACTGCTCGATCTCGCTTTCCTGTGTCTCGAGCGCCGAAAAATCGACAGACCGTCCGTCTATGCGCGGAGGAGTTCCAGTCTTGAATCGAGCAACCGTCAGCCCGGCCTCTTCGAGCTGTTCAGCGAGGTGGGTTGTCGCGCCTTCCCCTGCGCGGCCGCCAGACAGGTGTGTCTCCGTGCCGATATGGATTCGGCCACGCAGGAAAGTACCAGTCGTGATTACTACGCTTCCGGCGCCGAACCGTCGTCCCTCCAGGGTTTCGACACCGAGCACATGCCGGTTACTCGGGTCAAGCACGAGGCGGGCGACCGTACCCTGCACTGTCTGCAGGTTTCCGTGCTGCTCCAGAAGAGTGCGAACCGCGCGCCGGTAGAGCCCGCGATCACATTGCGCGCGGGGAGCCCAAACGGCGGGGCCCTTGCTGCGGTTGAGCATGCGGAATTGAATCATAGCGAGATCGGTAGCCCGTCCCATGATTCCTCCGAGCGCATCGACCTCGCGGACAACGGTTCCCTTGGCGACTCCACCGATTGCGGGATTGCACGACATCTGGCCGATCGTTTCGAGCGCGCTGGTTATGAGCCCGACGCGAGCTCCGAGACGAGCTGCCGCAACGGCCGCTTCAGTGCCGGCATGACCAGCACCAATGACTACGACGTCGAATTCGGTCTCAAAGTTCTGGGCTGACGGCATACATTAAGATAAACAGCGCAGAAGGATCGCTGGGTAGTTAGTCTCTTGTCGAACATTAATCATGCCCCTGGAACTATCTCATGGTCGGGCGGTGGTGCTCATCCGTCAAAGCGCTTTTGAGCGGAACGGGTTAACCCGAGCGGTCATCGACGAAAGGTTCAATCTTACCGACGAGGAGTTTCGGGTCGAGGACGGATTGATCGCTCTTGGCCCCCTGCCTTCGGAAGACATGTTGCCGGACTTGATCGATGCTCTGGAGACGAGTGGGCTCGTCTATTTCGATGACTTCTTCGAGCTGAGTGGGAACTGGCCCGACTGGCTCACTCTCTATGCCCGCGGAGCGAAACGTCGGAGTACCTAGAGGCGCTGCTCTACGACGGCCCACTCCTCGACGAACGCGACTCCGTCCTCGATTCTGTCAATTACAACCTCGGAACCGGTAGCGAGCTTCTTCGTGCCGAGGGAACGCGCGGGTACCAATTCGCGCTTACCGAGACGGTCGTAAGAGATCTCACCTTCCCCGGCAGGAGTAATCTCTCGGGTAACCACCGCCAGCTGCCCCTGGATCTCGTATTCTTCCGCAGAGAATGGTGCGGCAAGTCCGCGCAGTGCCCACTGTGCCAATAGCGTGATCATTCCCGTAATTGCCAGCGCGCCTCCAGCAATTGCGATCAAGACAATGGCCCAGGTGGGCAGTATCGTTCGTGACGCGAGCGGGTAACCTACGGCTCCGAACCCGACGGCGAATGCGGCGACGGCGGGCAGATTGAAAAATGCAGATGGTCTTTGTGACCGGTTTCGTCTCCGGCGAGCATACTCCACCCCGTGCAGCATTGCGAAGACGGAGAGCACCAGGCCGCCGATGAACGACGCCAGGAAAAGAATCCTGAGGATGGTCACGAGCTCGAAGCTACTCTTCGATCAGTTGCTGAAATCTGCAAAGAGTCAGGATCCCAGATATTTCTTGAACCAGGCAACAGTCGCCGGCCACGCCGCACGGGTAGCGGTCATGTTTGCACCCTCCATTCCCGTCTGTTGTCTCAAGAAGCCGTGCCCAGCTCCCGGATAAATGCTGTAGACGTAGGTGCGGCCGAGCGCACGCAGCGCTGAATCAGCGGGTGGAATCGTAGCATCCACACGCGCGTCATTCCCCCCATACAAGCCGAGCACTGGCGCGCGAACCGACTCGAGATCCGCGGTCTTCGGAGAGGTTCCATAGTAGACGACAGACGCGCCAAGGCCGGGCGCATGGACCGCGTGCGCGAAAGAAGTACCACCACCCCAGCAGAATCCGACGATGCCGTATTTCTTTTCCGCGGCAGGAAGGGACATGCCGTATTGGGCGACTGCGTCGAGCTGTCTCTGAACCCAGGCCGGATCGAGGCTTCCAATCACTCCTCGTGCCAGCGGAGCCACAACACTGTCTGGACCGTCGGGGAGATTCTTCATCGTCAGCAGATCGGGGGCAATCGCGATGAACCCATCGGCAGCAAGCTGGTCCGCAACGCTCCGTATCCACGAGGACAATCCAAAGATCTCATGGACTACCAGTACGACTGGTGCCTTGCTGCTCCTCTCCGGGTAGACAACCCAGGCGCGAACGCTGTCTCCGCCGCCCGTGCGGATAACCGCCCACTCCGCATGTCGTGGCGAGTTGCCAAGCCGGGCGAGCGCTCCCGATGCATCAGGTGGGAGTCCACGATTGTCGTTTGCGACGACGCCCGAAGCCGAAGATGGTGGCATGCCATGATCAGCGGCGGCATGCGAATCAGTGGCGGGCACCACCTTGTTGGTAGTACACGCGACGCCGAGAAACGAGATGGTCAACGCTAGTCTGATTACAGCAGATTGGGCACTCATCATCCACTCCTCTGTTTGGCCGATCCCTGACTCGCTGAGGCGCGAGCAAACTGTGCGGCTAAGAATTCACCAACACGATACTCCGCATAATAAAACGGACGCCACGGTAGGGAGCCAGCTATGAAACCAGCGTGCCCGCCGCGGTCGACGAACTCCAGGTGGAGGGCCGTGTTCCTCCTTGCTACCTCACGAACTTCGTCGAGGACTTCCGGAGGCAGCATGGGATCATCGACAGCACTTAATAGTAGCGTGTTGAGCCTAATTCGCTCGAGCCACGGCAAGGAGCTCGACCGCTCGTAGTAGTCCCGGGCATCCCGAAAACCGTGCAGCGGGCCGGTGATCAGATTGTCGAAATCTTCCAGCGTTCTGAGTCCAGCGATTCGAGAGGCGGGAGCGAGATCGGGGAATCGGACCGCTTTTTCCTGAGCCTTTCTGCGAAGCGAGTTGATGAAGAAGCGCTGGTAAAGGCGAGAGAGTCCACGATTGATTCGCCTGGACGAGCGGCTTAGGTCGAACGGGACCGAGATCGCGGCTGCCGCCTTCAATTGAGGTGGCAGATCGTCGCCCTTTTCGCCCAGGAACTTGAGCAGGACATTTCCTCCGAGAGAAACGCCGGCGATGGCGAGAGGAGAATCCGGAAACTCGCGCGAGATCCTGTCGAGCACGAAGGCGGTGTCGGTCGTTTCACCTGAGTGATAGAACCGCCTGGCGCGATTCATCTCCGACCCGCACGATCGGAATATCAGGAGATCAGCGCCCCAGCCTCTCCTCGCCGCCTCGTTGAGCAGTCCCTGCGCGTAATGAGAGCGAACCGTACCCTCCAGGCCGTGAAGCAGCAGAACCCGCGGTGCGTCGGATTGGGCGCGCAACCGATGAAGCTCGATGAAGTCGCCATCGGGGGTATCCCACCGCTCGAGCGTGGTTGGCGCAGGTTGCTGGCGCCGGAAGAATTTTCCCCAGAGAGTCTGCAAGTGTCCGCCAGGAATCCACCAGGCAGGGGTATAGATTATCTCGCGCTTCATCAATCTTCGTCACTCATCATTCAAAGTTCGGCAGGGCGATGGAAGTCCAGATCTTCGGGGTCAAGAAAAGCGCGGATACGCGTAAGGCTCTCCGTTTCTTCTCGGAACGAAGAATAAAGACCCATTTCGTGGATTTGTTGGAGAGACCCGCCGCTCTCGGCGAGCTGCGGAGATTTGCCCAAGAGTTCGGCGTAATGGCTTTGGTCGATAAGGGATCAAAACGCTTTGACGAGCTCGGGTTACGCTACGCTCAGCTCTCGGACGACCGCTGGCTCGAGAAGCTTTCCGAGGACCCCCTCCTGCTCCGGATGCCTCTCGTACGAAACGCTAATCAACTCACCATCGGAGCAGAAGAAGATACCTGGAGTGGTTGGACTGGGCGGTAGTAGTCGGTCTATTCGCTTGTGGCAGTTAGTTAGGCCAAGCGATATTGAACGTCCGTCCCTCTCCTCCCTGCTCAAACCGGTTCGGCAATAGTGACCTATCGTGTTCTCGTCACCGATGAGATCGATGCCGAAGGCGTGGCAATCCTTTCGGCCGAGCCGGAGCTCGTCGTCGATGAAGTACCGACGCTGCCAAAGGATGAACTCCTTGCCCGCATCGCCGACTACGACGCGATCGTTGGGCGCAGCGCTACGCGCATCTCGACCGAGCTGCTGCAGAAAGCACGAAAGCTGAAGGTCGTCGGTCGTGCAGGCGTTGGAGTCGACAACATCGCGCTCGAAGCAGCGACCTCTCTCGGGATAGCCGTCATCAACGCTCCGGCCGGAAATACGATCGCAGTGGTCGAGCTTTTCTTCGGCGCGGTGATTTCGCTGCTTCGCCACATACCGCGCGCTGCCACGTCGATGCAAGCCGGAAGGTGGGATCGATCATCTCTTCTCGGCTCCGAGCTCAAAGGCAGAACTCTCGGGATCGTCGGTCTCGGGCGGATTGGCGGAGAGGTCGCCACTCGTGCCCGCGCGTTCGGAATGAATGTCATTGCCTACGATCCATACATCGCCCAGTCGCGCTTTGAAGCATTGCGGGTGCAGGAGGCAAAGTCGCTCGACATCCTGCTTGAGCAATCGAACATCCTAACGCTCCATACTCCCCTAACCGACGAAACGACGGGGATGATCAGCAAACGGGAGATTGCACGACTCCCTCAGCGCTCGATCGTCGTCAACATGGCGCGAGGCGGAATAGTCGACGAGAGCGCGCTGCTTGAAGCTCTCAACAACAAACACCTGCTCGGCGCCGTCGTAGATGCATATGAGAAAGAACCACTGGCTGCCGATCACCCGCTTCGACTACAGCCGACTGTTCTGCTCACGCCGCATATCGGAGCATCTACGACGGAAGCGCAGCGAAACGTTGCCGTAGACGTGTGCATTGCCGTGCGTGATGCGCTGTTGAGCGGAGAGCTGTCGCGCTCGATCAATGTCGCTGATGTAGGCGGACAATGGGCAGATGTCGAGCCCGCGCTCACGCTGGCTCGCCGCGCTGCTGCTGTCGGGCGAGCAATCCTGGCTACTCAAGGTACTCGCGCGGTACAGCGCGTTGATGTTCGTTCCGGATCGGCTCTCACGGCGGCGAGAAGTGCGCTGCTCGCTTCGGCCGCGCGTGGTCTTCTCGAAGGAACCGTGGAGCAGGAACGGCTCAATCTCATCAACGCCCGGGCAATGGCGGTCAGTCGCGGCATCGACCTTTCTACGACCGAAACTCCATCACAGGACAATCCATACGGCATCGAAGTGAGACTGAGCGGCGGGATGCAGGAAATCGCGATTGCCGGGACGGCGCAACCTGGCGTACTGCCGCGGCTTACCCGGATCGGGGCGTTTCACGTCGATATTCAACCGCGGGATACGCTGCTGATTCTCACCAACAACGACGTCCCCGGTGTAATCGGCCGAGTGGGTACTCTTCTGGGCGAGGCCGGAGTCAACATTGCGGAATACCACCAGGCTCGGCTCGCGCAGGGTGGACAGGCACTCGCGGCAGTGTCTGTCGACGGAAACGTGAGTGAGGCGATCCGCGAATCCCTGCTTCGTCTTCCCGAAGTCTCGTCCGCCGCGGTCGTCTGCTTCCAGCCAGGGTGAGCGCCAGCATAAGTAGCGACAGAAACGTGCGGGAGACCTACGAGGCGGATGCGTCGGGGCTTCATCTTCTTCCGGATCTCGTAGCGCGGCCCGAATCAGTCGATGATGTCATGGAACTGGTGCGAAAGGCGGTAAGCGATCGCATCTCCATCACCTGTGCAGGCGCTCAGACGAGCACCACGGGCGCTTCGATCACCGATACCGGAATGCTGCTCTCGCTTCGCTCACTCGACCGGATTTCGGCTCCAGATGAGAAGGCGCGCACAATCAAAGTGGAACCAGGTGCTTTGGTCGGGCAGATAAAGCGGGCCGCAGCCGCAGCCGGCCTTTTGTTCGCGCCGGACCCGACCAGCGAAGAAGAGTCAACGATCGGAGGAGCAATTGCCTGCAACGCTTCGGGTGCGCGAACCTATAAATACGGCGCGACACGCAGGCACGTGCGCGCCCTCAAAGTGGTCATGGCCAGCGGGGAGCTGCTGGAGTTCCGAAGATCCGATCTCGAGAAGAATACCGTCGGCTACGCATTCGCCCACGATCCAATTGACTGGTTCATCGGAAGTGAGGGCACACTAGGAATCATCGTGGAGGCGGAACTCTCGCTGCTGCCACTGCCACGACATGTAGTAGGACTCGCCGTTCTGTTCAGAGCGGAGCGCGAAGCTCTCAACTTCGTGATCGCGACGCGGGAATCATCAGCCGTGTCAGCCAGGTGCATCGAGTACTTCGACGAACGCGCGATCAAAATCGCGCGCAGCACGGCGTCAGGTGGGGTTGTTTCCGCGGACGCGGGCGCGATGGTGTATGTCGAGGAGGAAATCAGCGATGACCTGGATTCGACTCTCGCCAGATGGCTGGAACTGATCGAGGCGATCGCTGCGGATTTCGAGCCACTCGTGTTTGACGGTGAAGCGAGGCTCAGAGAAGCGCGAAAAATACGTCACAGCATTCCCGCCACTATGAACGAGCGAGGAAGCAGGTATCGTGAATCCGGGGGAAGAAAGATTTCGACCGACTGGGCGGTTCCGTACAGGAAGTTGCCTGAAGCGATTGAAACCGCGCGCTCATTGGTAAAGGAGCTGGGGATCGAACAGCCAGTCATTTACGGCCACGCCGGAAACGGTCATCCCCACCAGAACTTCATCGCTCGTGACGCACGCGAGGTCACTACCATAGAAGGGGTTGTGGAAGAGACTCTGAAGCGAGTGCTGGCTCTCAGAGGCACTGTGGCGGCTGAACACGGAATCGGGAAGATCAAGCGCAGGTGGCTTCCACTGCAGATGAATCCCCTTCAGATCTCGATGATGACCGCGGTGAAGAAGGAGCTCGATCCAAATGGAATCCTTGCACCCGGCAACATCCTGTGAGTCGCTTCAATTCCATCATTCTCGATGTTGACTCCACGCTGAGTAACGTCGAAGGAATAGACTGGCTGGCGGCACAGCGTGGAGCCGAAATAGAAGCCTGGAGTGCAGGGCTGACCGAGAGGGCGATGCGAGGCGATCTCCCCATCGAAGCGGTCTACAGCGAGCGAATGCGAATTGTGAAGCCAACACTGCCTGAGATCCAGGAGCTGGGAAAGATCTACATCGAACGGGTGGCTACTCATGCCGCGGAGACCATTGCAGACTTTCGCGCCAACAATGTCGAAGTGGTGATGGTCAGCGGCGGGCTGCGCGAAGCCATACTTCCGTTGGCGAAAGAGCTCGGAGTGGGCCAGGAGAATGTTTACGCCGTCTCTGTATTTTTCGACGAGGATGGTGGATACGCGGGATTCGACGATGCTTCGTTGCTGACCCGCCAGAGTGGAAAACGAACTATTGTCGGACAAATGGACCTCAAGGGTCCGATACTCGCAGTCGGCGACGGGATGACAGACTGCGAGATCAAGTCGGTAGTGCAAGGCTTTGCAGCCTTCACTGCCTTCACCAGGCGCGAAGCAGTGATAGAACGGGCTGACTACGTCATCGAGAGTTTCGATCAACTGAGAGACCTGGTACTGGAATGAGCACGACAAAACCCTTTGGAACTTTCTTTCTGCCGGGACCGACCGAGGTTCGCGCAGAGGTCATGGCTGCCATGATGCAGCCGATGATCGCTCATCGCGGTGCCGAATTCGAAAAACTATTCGGGCGACTTCAGGATGGCCTTCGTCCCGTTTTCAAAACGGACCGTCCCGTCTACATAAGCTCTTCTTCCGCGACGGGGATGATGGAGGCAGGGATTCGCTGCGCCCCTCCGGGCCGGATTCTCTGTCTGGTGAATGGAGCGTTCTCGGAAAGGTTTGCTCACATCGCCTCGATGTGCGGGCGGGATGTCGACCGCTACGATGTTGCCTGGGGCCAGATTCACACCGTTCCACAGCTCGATGAAAGGCTCTCGATACGGAAGTACAGCGCGATCACGGTAGCCCATTCCGAAACATCGACCGGCGCGCTCAATGATGTTCGCGCAATCTCGGATTGCGCCCACCGTCGTGGAATTGTTTGCCTCGTCGACAGCGTGAGTGGGCTTGCGGGGGCGGAGCTGCGTTTTGACGAATGGAACCTCGACTACGCCTTGACCGGATCGCAAAAAGCGCTGGCTCTTCCACCGGGTCTTTCCTTCGCCGTCGCTTCACCAGCCTATGTAGATCAGGCGAGCGGCACGCACGACCGCGGAATCTACTTCGACCTGGTTGAGCTCGATGCCTACGCTCGCCGGAATCAGACGCCGAGCACGCCGGCGATCTCACTTCTTTACGCGCTGGAAGTCCAGCTCCAGTCGATTGCGGCGGAAGGACTCGAGGCTCGGTGGGCGCGCCACAAAGCGATGGCGGCCCGAACCCAGGAATGGATAACAAAAATCAGCGACGAGACCGGGAAAAAGCTGGGCAACATCGCTCCTCTTGGATCACAGTCGCCGACGGTATCGACGATCAGGCTTCCGTCCGATCTTCCCGCTGAGAACTTCACGGCTGCGGTGGTGAAGCGCGGAATCGTCATTGGGAGCGGATACGGCAAGCTCAAGAGCTCGACGTTTCGCATCGGACACATGGGCGATCACACTGTGGAGTCCGTCGAGCGGTGCCTCGCAGCGTGCTCGAGTGTTCTGCGCTCTTGACCCAGATATCAGTCTCGAATGTCGGCGTCGAATTTGGCGCGACGAGAATCTTTCAGGGAATAACCTTCACCGTCGGGCAAGGAGAGCGTTGGGCGATCCTGGGCAGGAATGGAAGCGGCAAGACAACCCTTTTCCGGCTCATCACTGGATCACAGCAACCGACTGAAGGCGTCATAACCCGTGAGCCAGGCATCCGCCTGGCACTTCTGGAACAACACCGTGATTTCGGCGGCGCTAGCACCGTGTGGGAAGCTGGAGCAGGCGAATTCGCTGATCTCCTCGCACTCGAGCGATCTCTGTCGGAACAGGGGAACGTGCTGGCCGCGGTCGGAGAAGCCGCCACGCCGCAGCTGCTCGCCAGGTACGATCGGGATCTCGAGCGGTTCGATCGGGAAGGCGGATATACGTTCGCTCCGCGAGTGGACGCCGTACTACAGGGCCTCGGCTTCGATGCCGAGAAGGCTCGAACCCAGCCTCTCGAGCAGTTGAGCGGTGGAGAGCGCGGCAGATTGGGTCTCGCACGGCAACTGGTGAGCGCAGCTGATGTCCTGCTTCTGGACGAGCCGACGAATCACCTCGATCTCGAGACGACGCGGTGGCTGGAGGAGTACCTCCAAGGTACGCAGAAGACCCTCCTTCTGATCAGTCACGACCGCGCCTTTCTCGCCAATGTCGCCGATCACGTTCTCCACCTGGAGGGAGGAAGCGCTGTCGCGTATACCGGAGGCTACGAGGCTTTCGTGGTTCAGCGCGCGGAGCGGAGATTGAGCCAGGAACGCGCCTTCGAGAAACAGCGCAAGGTGATTGCCGAAGAAGAGGATTACATCCGGCGCAACATCGCGGGTCAGAACTCAAAACAGGCCAAGGGCCGGAGAAAGCGCCTGAACAGAACGCCCAGACTGAGCGGCCCAACTGCCGATGAGGGCAGCTCAATGGGGCTCAGACTCGAGGTAAACGAACGAGGTGGAGATCAGGTTGCCATCGCGCGCGACCTTACCATCGCTGTCGAGGGCCGCACGCTAATCAAGGACTTTACCGCGACGATCCAGCGAGGAGAGGTCGTTGGCTTCGTGGGACCAAACGGAAGCGGGAAATCCACCTTTCTCCGCGCGCTGATCGGTGAGCGCGCCGTCGCATCCGGAGAGCTGAAAATCGGCGGGTCGGTTCGGCCAAGCTACTATCGGCAGGACATGGCGCAGGTGCCAATCGACCAAACGCTGTATGAAGTCATAAATGAGCTGAGACCGCAGTGGGAGCGGAGACAGGTACAGGGGCATCTGGCTCGATTCGGCTTCTCGGGCGACGAAGCCCAACGCCGTGCCGATACATTGTCTGGCGGAGAGCGAGCGCGCGTCGCCCTCGCGATGATGGTTCTCACACGGGCGAACTTTCTCCTTCTCGATGAGCCCACGAATCATCTGGATATCGAATCGGTAGAAGCACTCGAGGACGCTCTGGAGGAGTACGAGGGGACGATTCTGCTGGTGAGTCACGACCGCGCGATGCTGGAGGCGCTGACATCCAGGGTGTGGGTCCTTCACGATCAACACGTCACGGATTTCCCTGGTTCCTTTGCGGAGTGGGAAGAGCAAAGTCGGGAGCGGGAGCACGCGGCGTCCGTCGCTGCAGCGGAGCACGAAGCACTTCGGCGAGTCAGGGAGCGAAAGACGACCAGAAGGCGTGAAGTGCAGGGAGACGACAGTCGAGCAGCACTGCGGGAGCTACGCCAAAAGGTCGAGGCTTGCGAGAAGGAGGTCGCCACGCTGGAAAGCAGAATTGCGGAATTGACCGCGCTCCTCGAGGATCCGGAGCTTTATACCACGCGTGAGGGAACGGAACGGTCGCTGCTTGCGGGCAAAGAGCTCGATGTCGTGCGCCGGAAGCTCGACACCGCGATCGAGATGTGGACGGCTGCGACCGAGCGCGCCGAGCAGTTGTCAGCGACCTGATTGTTCAGAATTCGCCGATAAAGCCGATCTCCACCTCCAGTTGCTGATTGAACCGCTCCCGCACTTTGTCCTGCGCCATGGTGATCAGTTCACGGACGTCCTTGGCAGTCGCCTTCCCGAGGTTGACCATGATGTTCGCGTGGATGTGTGAAATCTGCGCGTCTCCGTGCCGAAAGCCCTTCAATCCGACCTGGTCAATCAGCCGGCCGGCTCCAACACCCTCAATCTTCTTGAAAATCGAACCTGCACTGGGATGATATTCGAGCCACGGATGCTTGCCTCCACGCCAGCTCAGATTCTCCTGCATGATGCGATGCATCACTGCCTTGTCCCCACGTTCGAGCTGAAAAGTGACGGCGAGGGCGATATCCCGCTGCTTATGGAGAGTGCTGGTGTCGTAACCGAACTTCATGTAGTCCCGGTCGACGGTTCTGCGTTTCCCATCGAAGGTAAGCAGCTCGGCCGATTCGAAGACCTCAGCGATGAACATCGTTCTTTCCCGTGCCGGGGCCGGCGAGAGAAAGTGCAAGTTCTGCCAAACAGCTCCGCCGACAGTGCTCGGGATTCCAACATAGTGTTCCAATCCCGACAGCCCGCGCTCGACCGCCTGCGGTATGAGCTTGGCCATGACTGCGCCGCTCTCGACCCATAGCTTTCCATCGTCCAGGAATTTGAGATGGCTGGAAGTATTGCGGATCACGAGGCCGCGGAATCCTTTGTCGCCAACGAGAATGTTGGCGCCCAGTCCGAGCACGAAATACTCGATCTCGAGCTCCCGGGCAGCGATAACAGCCACTGCCAGATCCTCGACCGATGTGGCATCGTAGAAGAGGTCGGCTGGACCGCCAATCCTGAATGTGGTGTATTGAGCAAGAGGCTCACTGCGCTTGAGCCTCTTCGCGTCTAATCGAGTAATCAATTGCCCGTAGAGGTCCGAACGGGCTTTCACAGAATCTGACATGTCAGAAAGAAAAGGTGTCCTGCGTTACTGCGCCACTCTCGCTCTCATCGCGCTGCTCGCTCCGATACAGGTGTGGGGCCAGCGAGCGGAGCTCGACAAGATCATTCAGCGCAAGGTTCTCGCTAATGGCCTCGAGGTAATAGTCGTCGAGAACCACGGCGTTCCGTTAGCGACGATCGAGATCGACGTAAAGAACGGATCGTTCACGCAGTCGTCCGAATACGAAGGGCTGGCTCACATGTACGAGCACATGTTCTTCAAGGCGAACTCGAAGTATCCCGAGGTGAATCAGTTCTGGGATCGGGCTTCGGAGCTGGGAGCCGTCTTCAATGGCACTACGGAGGAAGAACGCGTCAACTACTACATGACTGTGCCCGCGGAGAAGCTGGGAGACGCGATTCAATTGGTTGCGAGCGCGATACGAGGCCCGCTCTTTCGCCAGGACGAGCTGGAGCGGGAACGTCAGGTCGTGATCGGCGAGTACGATCGCAACGAATCAATTCCCTTCTTCGCGCTCGACCGCGACATGAAGGCGAAGCTCTACCCGGGCAACTACAGCCGCAAGAACACCATCGGAGACCGGCAGATCATTGTGACCACCACGCCGGAGAAAATGCGGGTGATTCAGAACAAGTACTACGTTCCGAACAATTCCGCCTTGATCGTTGCGGGCGATGTAAATCCGGTGGCCGTTTTCGCGCTCGCAGAACGCGAGTTGGGTCAGTGGAGCCGAGGCGCGGATCCATTCGTTACGGACCCCATACCAGCGATCCCCCCGCTTCAGAAGAGTGAGGGAGTCGTAGTCGAAGCACCGGTGAGCGCGGTCACCGTTCAGATACAATGGCAGGGACCGAGCGTCGGACAGGATCCGAAGTCCACATACGCGGCGGATGTGTTTTCGGACGTGCTCAACGACCCACGCTCGCAATTCCAGCAGAGACTCGTCGACAGCGGATTGTGGCAGGGAGTCATAGTCAATTACTACACGCTCAATCATACGGGTCCCATCACCATCAGTGGTCAGACATCACCCGAGCAGCTTCGCGATGCGCTTGCCGCTCTCTATGGAGAGGTCGCCAAGTTCGATACTCCAGGCTACTTCACCTCTGAAGAGCTCGAGGCAGTGAAGGCGCACCGCGCGGTGACATCAGCATTCGATCGGGAGCGCTCTTCCGGATTTGCGCACACGCTCGGCTTCTGGTGGAGTGTCGCCAGTCTCGAGTACTACATGGGATATGTCGACTACATGGCACAGCAGACGATTGCGGATCTCCGCGCGTACGCGCGACGCTACATTCTTGGCAAGCCGCACATCACGGGAGTTCTCATCGCGCCCGAAGCGCGCCAGTCGCTGAAGCTCGGTCCTGAAGACCTCATGACGGTGGGGACACGCTGATGCTGCTCTCTATCGCGTTGGCCATGGCTTCGCTCACCACGAGCTTCGACGTGGCCGGGGTGCACGTAATTCTGCGGCAGAACAACGCAAACAACGTCGTCGCGGCCAATCTCTATCTGTTGGGAGGTTCGCGACAGCTCACGGAGGCCAACGCCGGCATCGAGCCAATGCTTCTCGAGGTCTCTGATCGTGGAACGCAGCGTTATCCAAAGAATGCGCAGCGCCGGGCAATGTCCCGGCTGGGGAGTGAGATCGTAACGGCTCCAAGCGCCGACTGGACAATGTTCGGAATTCGGTCGAGCACCGAGGTGTTCGATTCCACCTGGGCGATTTTTGCCGATCGAATCATGCGCCCGACACTGGCGAAATCCGAAATCAGTCTGGTGAGGGCGCAATACCTGTCGGGGATCAGACAGCGTCGAGACGATCCGGAGGCATTGGCCGACTATCTCGCGGACAGCATAACCTACGTCGGGCACCCGTATGCCGTTTCCGTCGTCGGAAACGAGAACTCGATTCAAGCCATTGATTCAGTGGCTCTGCGCGAATATCACCGAACCCAGTTCGTCACATCACGGATGCTGCTCGTCGTGGTTGGAAACGTGGACAGGGCGCACATCGAGCGACTCGTTACTCAATCACTCGGACAGCTACCTCGTGGCAGCTACAAGTGGTCACCCCCGCCGCGCATTCCGGAGCTATCAACGGCGGTGGTGGTTGCACGCCGTCAGCTGCCGACCAACTACATCCTCGGCTACTACAGCGGTCCGCTGGCGAGCGGTAGGGACTACCAGGCGCTGAGAGTAGCAACTTCGGTGCTGACGGGACGCATGTTCGCGGAGATCAGGGCGCGTCAGAGCCTCACGTACGATGTCCACGCGCCTTTCGTCGATCGCGCCGCGACGACAGGCGGACTTTCTGTGTCGACAGTCTCTCCCGATACGACGCTCAAATTGATGCGCGCAGCTATCGTGGACCTTCAGCAGGGGATGCTCGACCCGGCAGGACTGAAACAGCTGGAAGAGCAATTCATCACCGAGTATTTCCTCGACAATGAGACGAATGCGGCACAGGCTGACTTTCTCGCCAGATCGCAGCTATACGGGGGCGACTACAGAGAAGCTGACCGATTCATGGACGAGGTAAAAAACGTAACGCCCGAGGATGTTCAGCGCGTGGCGAGGAAGTACATGAAAGGCTTTCGGTTCGCATACGTCGGCGATCCATCGAAGCTGAATCCACGGACAATCAGTTTGTTCTGAGGTTCGCGGATTGATAGGCTGTCATTCAGCGAACTCTTGCGCGACAGCCCACGGATCCATGGCTCCGTTGTAGAGAGCCATTCCGATGACTGCGCACGCAACTCCACGGTCCGCCAACGCGCGAAGGTCCCCGATACTTCCCAGCCCGCCGGATGCAAAGACGGGGAATTCAGCGGCCTCGGCAAGATCTTCCATGAGCGGCAAGTCCGTTCCGTGCATTGCCTCCTCGCGGTGCACGGCGGTTACCAGCACACCGGCGAGCGGAAGCCCATTGAGCTCTTCGACGAGATCCAGCACGAGTTTCGGGTGGGTGCGGGTCCAGCCGTGAGAGAGAACCCTTCGATCGCGGACGTCGGCGGCAACGACTATTGAGCCGGGAAAATCGATGCTCATTTCCACCAGCCAATCCGGGTCTTCCAGCGCGTGTGTCCCGATCACGACACGTTGAGCTCCGTCGCTTAGCGACTGACGGATCGCCTCCCTGTTTCTGATTCCGCCTCCGACCTGAACTTCGACATCGGTGGCTCCGAGGATCGCGTGAATCTCGGGAGCGTTGTTGTTGCCGCGTCTTGCTACTCCGTCGAGATCCACGACATGGAGATGGCGAAAACCATACTGTCTCCACGCGACTGCGACCCCGACGGGATCGGGAATGCGAATCACCTCTTCGTCATAAGATCCTGCGGCGAGCTGGACGCAGGCCCCGCCACGCAGGTCAAGCGCGGGAATTGCTATCATCGGGCGCGCGGCCCGGTCAGGGCACAGATCATGAGAAGCGAAGGTGTCGCCGCGATTGCGGGTCGGCGAGCTTGTGAATAAATTCACAATCTCTGGCAGTAAGAAAATCTACCTTGTTGGTGCACTACTGTACGGCTTTGGAGGCCTTTAAAGATGCGGTTTCATGGATTCGCGGTTGCAGTTGGAGCAATTGCGCTGGGCGCTTGTGCAGGTGGAGAGAAGAAGCCTGCGGATACTACACACGTGGCGGTTGATACGACCGCAGCGTCTACTACTACTACTACGACCGGGACCAGCACCACTACGGCTGGTGCAGGCACAATGGCCCCGATCACGGGGAAGACCCACGAAGTCAAAATGGTCGGCGATGCGAAGGGGTATCGCTTCGAGCCGGCGAACATCACAGTCAAGCAGGGCGATGGCATCAAGTTCGTCGTCGTGAGCGGCGGCCCACACAACGTCGCATTCGATCCAGCCACCGTTCCGTCGGACGTGAAGGGACAGCTCGACGCAAACATGGGCTCCGACAAGATGGGTGAGTTGTCGAGCAACATGAAAATGAATGCGGGGGAGTCGGTCACGGTTTCCTTCGCGAACATCAAGGCCGGACAGTACCCATACCACTGCGTGCCCCACCTTGCGTTGAACATGAAGGGTGTCATCACCGTTCAGTAGAACCGATTTGATCGATGAAACGGCGGGGGCGAAAGCTCCCGCCGTTTTGCTATCCATGATCGCAGTTTCCGAAATGGCGCTTAGATTGTATAGAGACACAAACACAGTTGTGATGCTGGCTTTCTGCCGTCGTGTGTCCCAGACCGAACGGCCTCTCGCGCGTCCGCCATACTCAGTGAATCTTTGAGTCATGAACGTCCATAGTATCGCACGGATGAGCGGAGGCTCTGCCTACCTGTGGATGGCGGCGCGCGCGAGAAACGCGCTGCGGCGAGTAGTGGTGTTCGGGATCGTAGGCGGAGTGGTGTTCATTGCCGCGTTGATCGCGTTCGTCATCGTGCCGCGAAACGCTTCGCGGAAAGCGCTGGCGGTAGCATCACGGATCGAAGCGCGCACCGACTCCTCACCAGCCGTGACCGCGAGAGACCGCTTCCTCGCCGAAGTCAATAATACCGACTCAGTGCTGAATGCCGCTCGGCGGGCGGCGATGCCCGTCCCGGTTCCTGTCATCGACACGTTTCCGCCGGCAGTGCGAGCGCAACGAGATTCACTGAATGCGGAGCTCACGACGCTCAACCGCTTGATCGACAGAGCGGAGAATGCTCCCCTTCCCACCTCATACCGAGCGCTTGCGGCGTCGCCTGCAGTAGCTGCCGACCCCCGAGTGCGCATCCTGCTCGATTCGCTCGCGGATATCGAGCGCGAGCGCAATGCGTTCGGTGCGGTGGGAGGAGTGGACCCCGTCTACCTGTCGCTGACCTCGAGGGCGACGGCAATAGGCCGATCCATCCAGGGAATCGCCGATGTAAAAAGAGGCGAAGTAAGGGGTAAGCTCGCTCTCATCAGACCTGTACCAGCTCCTGTCGAACGGCCAAAAATCTCGGTTGATACCAACGCGCTGCTGGCGCAGAACGCCACGGCGCAGCAGAACTACGCGCTCGCGGTCAAGCAGGTGGACCAGATCAAGCAGAAAAACATGCGCATAGATCGCGAATCCGCCCATGCACGGGAGCTCGCGAACGTAGGTGCACCTCCCTGGGCAATGCTTGCCGCAGCACTCGTGCTGGCGCTGGCAGTCGGGTTCGCAGCGTCCTTTGGAACGGAGCTGAAACGCCCACACATCGCGGATCTCCGGGAGGCGGAGCAAATCACCGGAGCACGAGTGCTCACGGTGGTCAGGCCACCCGAAGTCGTCGTCGAGAGAAGCAGGCGTCAAGCAGATGTTGAAGCACCACCGCTCATCGATGTGGTCTCCGAGAGCTATCGAACGCTCTACCTGCACATCGCCTCGGTAGAAGCAAGCGTGCCGATCGTCACGATCACGGGTGACGATCCAGGCATCGTTGCAACCGTTGCTTCAAATCTGGCTGCGTCGGCCGCGTACGAGGCGCGCAGCACGCTGCTAGTCGACGTTGACCCGACAACCTGCAGCGTCGCGAGCGTCCTGCGTATTCGACCCGACCCTGGACTTTCAGGAATCATTACTGGAACAGCGACCTGGCCAGAGGCGATCGTTCCGACGACGATCGGGCGGGACCGTCCGCTCGACGTCCTTCCGAGCGGGACCCGGCGCTCGGGGCCGGCTGAGCCGGATGTCGTCGAGGAGGTACGGAAAGAGCTCGCACGAATGCAACGGCGCTACGACTTCATCATAATCACGGCTCCGACGAGCTACGTTCAGCGCAGCGCGAGCAGCATCATCCCCGCTCCCGACGTAATACTTTGTGCCCGCATCGCACACACATCTGTTGGAGGGCTGAAGACCGCCGTGGACAGTCTTCGCGGAGCGGATATGCGCATTCACGGGCTCGTGCTCTGGGATGCGGAGATGCCGCAGCTGGAGACTCGAGAAGAAATGCTTGGCGCTACACGTCAATCAGGAGCGTTTCAGCCCGAGCTCGCCACGGCTCAATAGCCTTCATGGCAGAGACCATCCCGGATCTCCGGAGAGTGCCCAAGGCACGGGCATACGCTGAACTGCAAGGACACCTGGACACGATCCTTGATGGCGTGGATGACGAGGTGGCGGCCATGGCAACGATGGCCGCTCTACTCCACCACTCACTCGGACATCTGTGGACTGGTTTCTATCGGGTCGTAGAGCCGGGTCAGCTGCTGCGCGTTGGCCCGTATCAGGGAAGCCTGGGCTGTCTCGATATAGCGTTTGGCCGAGGCGTGTGTGGCACGGCGGCGGCCGAGAGAAAGACGGTAATTGTTCCGGATGTCGGAAAATATCCGGGACACATCACGTGTGATGCGCGAGCACGGTCGGAGATCGTAGTCCCTGTTCTGGGGCGGAAGGGTGATTTAATTGCCGTTCTCGACGTAGATTCTGACCGTCTGAATGCGTTCGATGGGGAAGACGCACATGGACTCGAGCAACTCGTGTCCAGGTTCGCACACTGAGAGCAATGACAGTCACCGGTTACTCCGACGTTATCAACCATGCGCTCGCGTTCGCCGCGAAGCATCATGACCGTCAGGTGCGAAAAGGGACGAAGCTTCCCTACCTCACACACCCCGCGAATGTCGCCGTGATTCTTACGCGCTACGGCAACAGCAACGAAACAGTGGTCGCGGGGATTCTACACGACGTCATCGAAGACTGTGTGAGAGATGGCTATACCCGCGAGATGCTGGAACAGCGAATGGGCGACAAATTTGGCGCGAAAGTTCTGGAGACCGTGCTTGCCGTGACGTACCGCCGGCACGACGACGATGGTGTAGAGCTGTCGACCGAGGACCGCAAGGCCGACTATCTCGATCGTCTGTCCGAGGCAAGCGAGGAGGCGCGCTGGGTTTGTGCGGCGGACAAGGTTCACAACGCCTCGTCGATCGTCGCGGATCTGCGCAGAACCATCGATCCGGAAACTGTCTGGAGCCGTTTCGGCGGCGGCAAGGCCACGACGGTCCGCTGGTACCGCCAGGTCTACGATCGACTCAGAGAAGTTGGCTTCGACGCTCCGATCATGGCGGAGCTGGAGTCAGTATCCAGCGAGCTTCAAAAGCTGGCTGGTTGATCCTTAGGGTGCTGCGGCGGTAGCACGCTCCCCGTAAGTCTTTGCGACATAGTCGTCGAGTATGCGCAAAAACTCAGGCACGATCGCCTCGCCCTTGAGCGTCGTCATCAGCTTGCCGTCGACATACACGGGCGCCTTGGGATCCTCGGCCGTACCAGGAAGTGAGATCCCGATATTTGCGTGCTTCGATTCTCCGGGTCCGTTCACAACGCACCCCATGACCGCAACCTTCATCTCGATCACTCCGGGATATCGCTCGCGCCACACCGGCATTTGCTCTCGAAGGTAGACCTGAATGTCTTCGGCCATCTGCTGAAAGAAGGTCGACGTCGTGCGCCCGCAACCCGGACACGCAGTCACTTGCGGATTGAAGCTCTGGAGCTCGAGGGATTGCAGAATCTGCTGCGCAACGTGAACCTCTTCGGTGCGGTCGCCTCCGGGGCTCGGAGTCAGGGAAACGCGGATGGTGTCCCCAATTCCTTCGGACAGCAAAATCGAGAGCGCGGCCGTGCTCGCGACGATTCCTTTTGCACCAAGGCCCGCTTCGGTGAGTCCCAGGTGTAGTGGGTAGTCGCAACGAGCCGCGAGCTGCCGATAGACCGCAAGCAAGTCCTGAACTCCGGACACCTTTGCCGAGATTATGATTCGGTCATGAGCAAGACCGGTCTCTTCGGCTATCGCGGCGGATCGTAGCGCGCTCTGGAGCATCGCTTCGATGTAGACTTCCTTCGCCGTTCGCTGCTCCGACGCGCGCGCATTCCCATCCATCAGGTTTGTCAAAAGATCCTGGTCCAGCGAGCCCCAGTTCACACCGATCCTGACCGGCTTGTCGTTATCGAGCGCAATCTGAATGATCGTTCGGAAATTCTCATCCCGTCGCTTTCCGCCGACGTTGCCTGGATTGATGCGATACTTGGCGAGCGTTTTCGCCGCCGCTGGATACTTCGTCAGCAGCAGATGACCGTTGTAGTGGAAATCGCCAATGATTGGAACGGATACTCCCATGTCAGCGAGTCTACTGGCGATCTCGGGGACCGCACGTGCGGCTTCGTCATTATTGACCGTGACGCGGACCAGTCGACTTCCGGCGCGAGCGAGGTCCGCCACCTGAAGTGCTGTAGCGGCGGCATCGGCGGTGTCCGTGTTCGTCATCGACTGCACGACGATCGGATGGGCGGACCCTACGGGAACCCCACCGACCAGGGCGGTCGCGGTCTGTCTACGCGTTACGATGGGCAACTATGCTTGCGTGAGTTGAATTTGAAAGCTAATTCCCTGGCCTAGGCGGTGCATGTGAACCGAAAGCGCGTTCCCTACCCGGCATACTCTGGAGCTTAGATGGCTGATATTCCGGACCCATCGGATGCACCCGTAACTGCGCCTTCTGCACCTCCGCCATCGGCGGATACGTCGGCGATCCCCGTCCCCATAAAGAAAAAGCGCAACAAGCTGCTGATCGCGCTTCTTATTCTGATTCTCGTTCCCGTAGTGATCATTGCGTTGTGGATCTGGGTAGCGCTCGGCTACACCTATGCTTCCGGAGAGCGGGCCGGTTACGTTCAGAAGATTTCCAAGAAAGGCTGGGTGTGTAAGACCTGGGAAGGCGAGCTGGCGATGGCAAATCTGCCCGGAACAATGCCCCAGATCTTCAGCTTTACCGTGCGCCGCGACTCGATTGCCAACCTGCTGGAGAAGAACATCGGGAAACAAGTGTCCATCACTTACGAGCAGCATCGGGGTATTCCAACGACCTGCTTCGGGGAGACCGAGTATTTCGTCACGAGGGTGCAGCGGGTAGGTCCCTAAATCTCTCTATTGTCTGCTCAGCCGGTCCTTGCTATTTTTCCGCCAAGTCGAGCCAGGGGTGTGGGTGAAAGCCTTTGCTTCGGGCTCTAGTCCAATGCGGAGTTTGTGAGATCCGCGTATCAGATTGTCGAGGGTCGGGCGTGTTCCGCTCCCCAAGACACAATTTTCCAGGAGTAGGGAATGCGTACGACCGGCAAAGTGAAGTGGTTCAACGACGCGAAGGGCTTTGGTTTCATCACCCCCGACAACGGGCAGAAGGATTGCTTCGTTCACTACAGTGCGATTTCCGGCTCGGGGTTCAAGTCCCTTGCCGAAGGCGATGCTGTGGAGTTCGATATCGTTGAGGGTCAGAAGGGTCCGGCTGCCGAGAATGTGACGAAGGCTTCTTAAGCCACGTCGGCTTCACTGGCACAATCTGGCGGGGCGTCTCAAGCGAGGCGCCCCGTTTTGCTTGTGGGAGGCCGGCCTCGCCGTGGAGCGGGAGCCATCTCAACCGCGCTTTCCAACCGTCCGAACAAACTGGCTTGGAATGACGCGAGGTCGATGTGTACGCTCAGACCTTGTCGGGCGGTATGTCGCCCGTTGGTCTTCACGAGCGCTTCAGCTACGGCGAGGGCCTTTGCAGTCGGCATGCCGAGATCACTGGTGAGGAGAATCGTCAGACCTAGAATGACGAGACCATCAAAGCTGAGATGCCGGGCTACGCCCTGCTTGTCCTGGCGTATGCCCAAGACCTTATTGTGGGAAAGGACATTGTCCACCCATTTCGGAGGCACGTCCAGCGCAAGTGCTGCGGTGGCAACGGTATACGCCCTAGGCATTAATAATCCTACTAAGCGAGGATAATAAATGCCAGCCTCACATTGCCTCTACCTGCCCACCGCAGCCTCGCTATATTGCGCGCTCGCTGAAATCAGCCAGCGTCACTAACATACCGTCAGCCAATCATGAAGCAGCTCATTCGAGTGGTCGGGATTGTCCTCCTAAGTTCTCTCGCCTCACGCTCGGCTCTGGGTCAGAAGAGCTATGCCCTGGGAGTAGGTGGGGGCGTGGCCATCCCTGTTGGAAAACTGAGCAAGACCCAGAAAACTGGTTACAACGGCACCGTTGCACTGGCGATCGGAGTATCAGAGCTCCCAATCGGATTACGCTTCGATGGGATCTACAACATGCTTCCACTTCGCACGACTCCAGCCGGTGGATCGGCCTCGTCAGACCTCCGCATCATCGGAGCGCTCGGCAATCTGATTTGTGCTTTTTCAGGCACGAGCGCGAAACCGTACATCGTCTTCGGTGGTGGCTACTACAGCGTAAAGAACGATGTGCCTGGTGCAAAATCCCAAAACGACTTTGGGTTCAACGCCGGACTCGGTGCGACTTTCGGCGTCGGTCCAATCGCGATGTTCTTCGAATCCAGATATCACAGCATTTCGCGAAGCGCTGCAAAAGGTGGAGTGATACAGTTCGTTCCAATTACCCTCGGCTTGATGTTCTGACATTGGTTGCAGACAAAGGGCGCACTCGAAAGTTCGAGCGCGCCCTTTTTTTTATTCTGCTTGCACGCCTGATCTACATCGCGCGAAGAACGAGCTCGTTTCCTCGTGCAGCTTCGGCAACGGGTCGAAGCGCCTCTCGCGCCGCGCGAAGTTGAGCGCTGACGGCGGAAGGGCCAGTTCCGCCCGGCACATCGCGCCGAGCGACCGAGCGGGACGGCTCGAGCCAATCGAGCACATCATCGCCGAACAATTTGTGCGCTGATTTGAACGACGCGAGCGGCAAAGCCTCCAACTCACAACCCTCGCGCTCGCTCTCACGGATCAGTGATCCGATTGCGGAGTGCGCTTCGCGGAAGGTGGCTCCCTTCTCCACCAGATAATCGGCGAGATCGGTCGCCATCATGCTGCTGGATAGCGCGGCGCGCATGCGCCTCGCGTTGAAGCGAATCTCCTGAAGCGCGCCTGCTACCGCGGGCAGAACCAGAAGTATCGTGTCCACCGCGTCAAACAACACGCGCTTGTCATCCTGAAGATCCTTGTTGTAACCACTCGGCAATCCCTTGAGCGTCGCTAGGAGCGTCGTCAGATCACCGATCGCGCGAGCGCCGGATCCACGCGCGAGCTCCAGCGCGTCCGGGTTGCGCTTCTGCGGCATCATGCTCGAGCCCGTCGTGAACGCATCGCCGAACTGAACGAATCCAAACTCGCTCGATCCGTAGATGATCAGGTCCTCGCCGAGGCGCGAGAGGTGGGTCGCCATCATCGCGACGACGAACAAGAGCTCCGCGACGAAATCACGATCGCCAACTGCGTCGATGCTGTTCTGCGAAATTGAAGCGAAGCCGAGACTTCCCTGAAGGAGCACGCGCGAGATTGGAAACGCGCACCCCGCAATGGCGCCCGAGCCAAGTGGCAGTACGGCCGCGGCGCGCGAAGCTGAAGCGATTCGAGCACGATCGCGTTCGAGTGGCCAGAAGTGCGACAACATCCAATGAGCCGCGGAAACCGGTTGTGCACGCTGCATGTGCGTGTACGCCGGCATCAAAACATCTTCCAGCGTTGCGGCTTGATCGAGCATCACCTGCTGCAAGGAGCGGGCGGCGGTATCGAGTTTGGAACAGGCGTCCATCGACCAAAGTCGCGTTGCGGTGGCGACCTGGTCGTTTCGGCTTCGCCCGGTGTGCAGCTTCGAGGCGACATCACCGATCTCCTCGTGCAGCATTCTGTCGATCATGGTGTGCACATCTTCGTCGGAGGGCTGGGGCTGTGCTCCAGCCGCCAGCTTCTCACCAACACTGGCAAGGCCACGCTCTATCTTCTTGCTCTCCTCCAAGGTGAGGACGCCAGCCCCCCAAAGAGCCACCGCCCACGCCTGAGATAGATTGATATCGAACGGCCACAGCCGATAATCGGTTCCGATCGACCGATTGAGCGCGTCCAGGGCCGCAGCGGTAGGCACGGCGAACCGCCCACCCCAGAGCTTGTGCGAAGTGTGATCGGACATCGCCGGTCTGGGTCCGGTTAGGCTATGGCGAGCGCGGGGTTCTCGCGAGACTCGGCCTTTGCCTCGTTCTCACGATGCGCGGCGGCCATCTCCTGATCGCGAATTGCGCGGACCCGGGCAGACAATCCGTAAAGCCGGATGAATCCCGCGGCGTCACTCTGCTGGTAGACGTCGTCCTCGCCGAAGGTGACGAAGCGCTCATCGTAGAGAGCCTGTTCGCTTTCGCGACCGACGACAGCGGCGGTGCCTTTGAAGAGTCTCAAAGTGACGGAACCGGTGACGCGCTCCTGAGTGGTGTTCACGAACGCATCGTATGCTTCGCGTTCGGTCGTCCACCAGCGGCCTTCGTAGACCAGATCGGCATAACGTGGCGCGATCAGATCTTTTGCGGCAAGCGTACGCCGGTCGAGGACGAGCTGCTCGAGCTCACTGTGTGCGGAGTAGAGCAGGGTACCGCCGGGCGTCTCGTACACGCCACGGGATTTCATTCCAACGAGCCTGTCCTCGACGAGATCGATTCGCCCGATACCATGGCGACCTCCAATCTGATTGAGGGCAACTACGAGGTCGACGGCGTCGAGCTCTGCTCCGTTCACTGAAACCGGAGTTCCGGCATGGAACCCGATCGTCACTTCTTCGGGCTGATCCGGCGCGTTCTCGGGTGCGGTCGTCAGCATGAAGAGGTCAGCTGGGGGCGCGGTCGCAGGCTGTTCGAGCACCCCGCCCTCGTGGGAGATGTGCCAGACATTGCGGTCGCGTGAGTAGATCTTGTCTCTGGTCGCGGCCACCGGAATCTTGTGGGATTCGGCATAAGCGATCGCGTCTTCGCGACTCCGAATGTCCCATTCGCGCCAGGGCGCAATGACGGGGAGATCCGGCGCAAAAGCCGCGTACGTCAGCTCGAAGCGAACCTGATCATTGCCTTTCCCGGTGCAGCCGTGGGCGAGAGCGTCCGCGCCAACCTGCCGAGCGATCTCTACCTGGCGACGGGCGATGAGGGGCCGCCCCATCGAAGTGCCGAGGAGGTATTTACGGCCGTAGATAGCGCCGGCGCGAAGGGTGGGCCACACGAAATTCTCGACGAACTCCTGACGCAGGTCCTCCACGTAGCATTCGTCGGCACCCGATGCGATCGCCTTGGCCCGCACTCCCTCCAGCTCTTCGCCCTGGCCAATGTCGGCGGCGACGCAAATCACGCGCGCGCCGTACCGCTCCTTCAGCCAGGGAACGATGATCGAGGTATCGAGCCCACCGGAGTAGGCAAGGGCAATGGTACGAATCACAGGCGCCTCAATAAGTATTCAGAATTACTGAATATTTAATCGGTCGGGCCCCTGACGTCAATACTTGGTCAGGGCTCTCCAGCCATCGATCTGAGCCGCCGCATGACGCGGTCCCGGGCCGCGACCGACCTGCAGATGATCAGTATGGTATCGTCGCCCCCGACGGTCCCGAGGATGTCCGACCAACCTTCCCCATCCAGCGCGGCGGCAATGGGTTGCGCCCCTCCAGGGACCGTTCGGAGCACGAGCATCTCGCTCACTCCATCGAGGCGAAGAAAGAGCTGCGGCAGGAGCGTATCGAGGGCGGCGCGGCTTTCCTCTATGGTTCCATCCGTCACGGCGTATCTCGCGCCCTCCGGCGTGGGGACGCGGGCCAATCTCAGCTCGCGCAGATCGCGCGAGAGCGTGGCCTGGGTGACGTCCCATCCCCGCTGGAGAAGGAGCTTTCGGAGATCCTCCTGACTGCTGACGGCTCGGGAGTCGATGATCTCGAGGATCGTATCGTGCCGTTCGCGCTTGTTGGCCATTGTTGGTGAGTTTAGCACGAGAGGGCGCGCGGCGCGAGCACCGGCGACGGATCATTGACTGGGAGAGAGTGTAATGTTATGCATTCCTTATGCATAAAGTTCCGGTTGGAGTGCTTGGCGCGAGCGGTTACGCGGGTCGGGAGCTGTGCGGGTTGATCGCACGGCACCCGAAGCTCGAGCTCGCGTTTGCGTCTGCAAACGAGCAGCGCGGACAGCGCGCACGCATCGGAGCCGCCGAAGTGACGTATGTCGCCACTGAAGACGCTCCATTGAGCAAAGCGGAGATAGTGTTCACGGCGCTGCCACACGGAGCGTCGGCTCTATGGGTGGGGAATGCTCGCGCGACCGGCGCTCGCGTGGTCGACCTGTCGTCTGATTTCCGTCCCGGAGCGGGAGAGGGTGAAGCGCCTTACGGCCTCACTGAGTTGATGCGTGCGAAAATCCCCGGAGCGGCAATCGTTGCCAATCCTGGCTGTTATCCGACGGCCATTCTGCTGGCGCTCGCACCACTATTGAAGGCGGGCTGGGTCGTCCCTGGCGCGACCATCAACGTGTCGGCTGCAAGTGGCGTTACTGGAGCGGGTTACTCGCCGCGCCCTGACCTGCTCTTTGCTGAAGTTGCCGAAGATTTCCGGGCGTACGCCGTGGGAAATGAGCATCGTCACCTGGCCGAGATGCAGGCAGTCGCCAAGGAACTCGGCGGGAAGGACAACGACATACTCTTCACTCCGCATCTTCTTCCGGTGGCGCGCGGAATCCTCGCCACGATCACGGTGCCGGTCAACGAGTACACCGACGATCCAGCGGCGCTCTGGCGTGAATGCTATCAAGGCGAGCCCTTCATCGAAATCGCCGACGAGCCACCAGCTTTGCGCGATGTCGTGCGTCGGAACGTGGCACGTTTGAGCGTCACCAAGGCAGCGAACGTGCGGCAGCCGACGCTCATCATCATATCGGCGATCGACAATCTGATGAAAGGCGCGTCGGGCCAGGCGCTCCAGAACGCGAATGTCCTGCTCGGCCTGAGCGAGCAGACAGGGTTGCCGGCATGACGCGGGTCGTGAAGATCGGAGGCCGCGCCCAGGGGGATTCTCGTTTTGCCAGCGCGCTCAGCGAAGCGTGGAACAACTCTCCGAGAAGCCTGTGCGTCGTGCACGGAGGCGGTGACGAGATCTCATCGATGCAGCGCGCGTTGGGCAGGGAAGCCACGTTCGTCGGCGGGCGCCGGGTCACATCTGCGAGTGATCTCGACCTGCTGAGAATGGTGCTCTCGGGTCTGGTGAACAAGCGCCTGGTGAATAGTCTGGTCACCGCGGGAATTCCTGCAGTCGGCCTATCCGGAGAAGACGATTCGTTGATCGGCGCCGAGATCATTGATGCAGACTCGCTTGGATTCGCCGGGCGGCCGACTGCCATCAACGTGGAGCTACTTCGCACTTTCATGGACGCTGGGTACATGCCCGTCATTTCGCCGGTCGGATACGATGTGGCGAGCGGGAAAGGCGGCGCTCTCAACGTCAATGGTGACGATGCCGCCGCGGCCATCGCCGCAGCGCTCGGCGCCGAAGAGCTGCTCCTGATTGCGGATGTCGAGGGGGTGCTCGACGCGCAGGGCGATCTGGTCCAGGTTCTCAGCATCGAGTCATCGCGCGATTTGATAGCGGGCGGTGTCGCGGCGGGAGGCATGGCCGCGAAGCTGGAATCGGCGCACGCCGCGCTTCTGGCGGGAGTCGATCGGGTAAGGATCTGTGACATAGCAGGGCTCGCCGACAGCGAGCGAGGCACTCTCATCACTCAATCTCAAGGCGTCATCTCATGAGCGCAGTCACAATGCCGGTCGACGAGGAAATCATGTCGGCAGCCTCTCCGGAAGCGATACCTCTTCTCGGTACCTACAAACGTGCTCCAATGGAGTTCGTGAAGGGTGAGGGAGTCGAGCTCATAGACTCGGATGGCAAGCGGTATCTCGATTTTGCGAGCGGAATCGCGGTGAACGCTCTCGGCTACGGAGACGCGGGGATTGTGCAAGTGATCGCCGACTCCCTGAGCACGGGCCTGATCCATACATCGAATCTCTATCGGACGTTGCCTGGCGAGTTGCTGGCGGCGAAGCTGGTCGATCGCTCGTTTGCGTCGAAGGTTTTCTTCTGTAACTCGGGCGCCGAGGCGAACGAAGGCGCGTTCAAATTCGCGAGACGGTGGGCACGGCAGGTGGGCACCGATGCGAAGGTGGAGATAGTCGCTCTTCGTGGAAGTTTTCACGGCAGACTCTTCGCTTCACTTGCCGCGACAGATCGCCCCTCCTATCGCGCGCCGTTCCGGCCGCTGGCAGGTGGAGTCTCCATTTGCGAGAGAGATCTCGCCGACCTCGAAACAGCTTTGGATGAGGAGACAGTCGCGGCAGTCATTGTCGAGCCGATTCAAGGAGAAGGCGGAGTCCGCGTTCTCGATTCAGATTTCCTGCAGGGCCTGCGTAAGCTGACAGCGAAACGAGAGATCGCGCTCATTTTTGACGAGATTCAGTGCGGTCTCGGGCGCACGGGGCATCTGTTCGCGTACGAAAACACTGGCGTCGTTCCCGATATGCTTACTCTTGCCAAGCCGTTGGCGGGTGGCTTGCCAATGGGAGCGGTCCTGGTATCGGAAGAAATCGCGGCGACAATCAAGCCAGGCGATCACGGGACGACATTCGGCGGCGGTCCACTCGTGGCTGCTGTTGCTTCGCACGTCCTCGACAGATTGTCGGATCCATCGCTCCTGCGCGCCGTCCGCGAAAATGGCGCATGGCTGGGGGAACAGCTCGATGGAATCGCTCGCCGTTCCGGAAAAGTACGGGCAATTCGTGGAACCGGCTTCATCTGGGGGCTCGATGTCGTCGAGTCGGCCAACGACATCGTCAAGCGCGGATGGGACGAAGGTCTTCTCGTGCTGACAGCAGGGGATCACACTCTTCGCCTTCTTCCTCCACTCGTAATGGATCGCGATGATCTCGCAAGAGGCGTCGCCATCCTCGAGAAGATCATAAGTCAGTAGAAGAATCGGAGTCGCCATTTGTGGTATCCCCGGTTAACATTTCGGGGACATTCTTCCATAGAGATGTATGGCATCGACGAGTCTCTCGTCCGGTAGGCTTCTCACTCTTCTCGTCGCGGCTGTCACGTGCGCTCCCGCGCCGGCCAACACCGGCGTATCACCAGCGACATCCGTCGTAGCAGATACGCTCGAAGCGCGGCGCCTTTTCGAAGAGAACATCGACGCGATTCACAAGCGCGATCGTGCGCGCTATCTCGCGACCTATCTCCATACGAACGGTCTCGCGCGCAACGGGCCGGCGGGACTGGAGCTTGGGTACGAAGGGTGGAGCGCGCGACGCGACTCGACCTGGCCGGACACGCTCATTGCGCGGAATCTTCGCGTACACCCGCTAGCTCCAGGCATCGTCTATGGTACGTACTGCTACACCGTCACCCAGAAGGACACGACGTCGAGCGGTGTGTCGGAGCGCGTATTCGTGAAGACGCCTGATGGCTGGAGAATCGCCGTCACGACGGCGTTCGGACTTCCCCCCGGGGCTCCCGCGCAGTGTAAGTAGGGGCAGCATGCGATCTGGTAAGATTTCGCTCGACCCAGTCTGGAAAGCTTTCGACGAAGCCGCATTCGGTCAGAAGAACACTCTCAACTTGAGGGAGTCGCTGCCGACTGTGGCTGACGCTCGTTTTCGCGTGGAATCGTGGCTGCGAGAGCGTCAGGTCGGTGGCGCGCGCGAGGTTTTGGTGATTACGGGGCGTGGCAATCAAAGCCCCGACGGAGTCTCGCCCGTTCGCGAGGGGATCGTCGCATTGCTGCCTTCTCTGCGAAGGCGCGGGGTAGTGAGTGAATGGAAAGAGCACACGTCAGGATCCTTCGTCATCAGGCTCGCGCCCATATCGTCGCTTCTGAACGCGCCGAGACGTAAGCCGGAACGCGGGGCGGTCCAGGCAACGCCAAATCCTGAATCTCTCAAGGCATTGGAGGGCTCGACCCTCTCGCTGCTTCGGCGGCTCGCGATTCGCTCACTCGAATCTCTTGGAGTTCGCGATCCGACGAGCTTCGTCGAAGCGGAAATGTTGTCGAAGTTCGATTTGCTTGCGGGCGGCATCACGCCGGGGGCCGATGGTGAGGCCAGGCTTCGCAAAGCAATTGCGGCTGCGCTCGAGCATCTCGACGAGTAAATCACGGTCAATCACTCTTCCACCATGGAAGTTCCAACGGAATGAATAGACATCTCGCACTCTCGCTGGCGCTCGCCTTCTCCACTCCACTCCTCGCGCAGACTACTCCGGGCTACGGGACCCAGTCGGCATCGATTGAACGGGTGACCGAGGCTGATGCGATCACGCGGCCTTCGGCAAAAAGCTCATCGGCGCATTCGAAGTTTCTCTCCCTGCAGCCGCACATGGCCGGAACTGCCGCGCAGGCGCGAACCCGCGACTATGTGATCGACCAGATGAAGTCGTGGGGTCTGGAGACCGAGGTGCGAGGGTACAGCGTATGGATGCCGCATCCGCTCAGCACGCGCGTATGGCGAATCGCGCCGAATCCAATCGAACTCAATCTGCAGGAAGGCATCGTTCCCGAAGACACCACGTCATTCGCCTTTCCACAGGTGATGCCTTTCAACGGCTACGGTGCCGCGGGTGATGTGCGCGGCGAAGTCGTGTACGTCAACTACGGATTGATCGAAGACTACGCTCAGCTCGACTCAATGGGTGTATCGGTAAAGGGCAAAATTGCGGTCGCACGTTATGGCCGATCGTATCGGGGCATCAAGGCTCGCGAAGCGGAGAAGCACGGTGCGCTCGGATTGATCATCTACAGCGATCCTGCTGACGACGGCTATGTCCGCGGGGATGTCTATCCGGTGGGACCGATGCGCCCATCGCACGGAATTCAGCGGGGAAGCGTCATGAACCCGAACGGTGATCCGAGCACTCCGGGTTACCCGAGTACATCCAATGCGAAGCGGATCGCGCTCACGGCCATGGACGTTCCTCACATACCGGTGCTTCCCGTCTCTTATGGAAACGCGACTGAGTTGCTCCGCGGACTCACGGGCAAGTCGATTCCCCAGCCGTGGCAGGGTGGGCTTCCTTTCCGCTATCACGTAGGCCCAGGCCCTGTGCAGGCGAGGATTGCAGTCGCGACGGATGCCACGACGAATCCCTACAAGCAAATCTGGGATACGTTCGGGACCATTCGTGGCAGCGAATTCCCTGAGGAGATCGTGATCATTGGAGGTCACCGCGACGCGTGGGGTCCAGGTGCAGCTGACAACGTCAGTGGAACGGTCAGTGTACTCGAAGCCGCTCGCGCGATCGCAGAACAGACGAAGGCAGGGAAACGGCCGAAGCGCACGATTGTATTCGCGACGTGGGACGCAGAAGAATGGGGGTTGATCGGCTCGACGGAGTTCGTCGAAGAAGATTCACTGCGGTTGGCGAGAAGTGCAGTCGCTTACCTGAATCAGGATGATGTCGCTCAGGGCCCCAATTTCGGGAGTGGTGGATCTCCGTCGCTGCGCGCATTGCTGCGCGACGTTGCCAAAGGAGTTGCGGATCCAAGCGGTGAAGGCAGTGTGTACAGTGTCTGGAGAAAGCGCGCAAATCTCGCGGCCGATACGCTCGAGCCGCAGATGGGAGATCCGGGCGGAGGCTCCGATTTCGCCGGCTTCTACAACCATCTCGGAATACCGATTGGCGAATGGGGATTCGGCGGCCCGGCAGGCGTCTATCACTCTGCCTACGACTCCTATCATTGGATGTCGAAGTTCGGCGATCCCACGTTCGAGTATCATGCAACCAATGCGCGGATCGGAGTGGCGGCCCTTCTTCGTATCGCGAACGCCGAGATCCTTCCGTACGACTACGTGGAGTACGCGCGTACAATGCGCCGCTTCACATCACAGGTCGAGCGGTCGATCGCCGACAAGCACTGGAAATTGTCCGGTGCCGTACTGAGCGCCGCAGCAGGAAGGATGGAAAGCGCTGCGGTGACGTTCAATGCGGCGAGAGATCGAGCGCTTGCGGCTCAGCTGTCACCGACGATTGCCAAGCGGGTAAACGCGACTCTTCTCGGAGTTGAACGCCAGCTTACAAGACCACAGGGTCTCGTGACGCGACCGTGGTTCAGGAACCTGATTTATGCGTCGGACGAGAACAACGGCTACGCGACGATGGTGCTGCCTTCGGTCAACGAAGCAATCCGGCTTGGAGACGAGGCCACGGTGGAGCGCGAGATCGCCGATCTTGTGCAGCGCTTCGACTCGGCAACGCGAGTGCTGGAAGTGGCAACAGGATTGCTCCAGAGGAATTGAAATGCCGCGTAAGTGACCGTCTGTTCGGGCCCGGACATTGCGATCACTTCGCCGACGAGAGCAGAATGATGAGAGCTAAATGAAAACTGGCCGAGAAGGAGTGGGACGCTCGCGTCTCACTCCGGATGATGTAGCGCTCATTGGCGCGTATGGCGCGCGAGCGAACTGGCCCGCTGGATTCCAGCTCTATCAACGCGGTGCCGCGGCGGACGGCGTTTTCATCGTTCTCGATGGCCACGTAGTCCTGCGCAACAAGATCAAAGTCGGTCGCGGATTCGTTCCGGTGATCGCTACGGTCGGACAAACTTTCGGTAGCGAGGGATTGTCTCCCAACAGTCATTACGTAACCGATGCGAGCGCGTCGGAAGAAACGAAAACAATGTTTCTGAGTGGCGCTCAATTCCGGGCTGCCGTACGCGAACGCCCAGCGCACATCATTCCGCTGCTGTCACAGATTATGTCGGAGAGAGCTTTCCTTCTCGAGAAGCTGCACGAGCTCGCGGCACTCAATGTCGATCAGCGTTTGATCTCAACGCTGACGCATCTCAGCACTGATCGCAGCTTCACCGCGCCCGACGGCCGCCTCAAGCTCGAGAACAGCCATCACCGTCTTCTCTGCGAGATGGTTGGTGCGACGCGGGAATCGATCGCGCTGGCGTTGAGTCGTCTCGTGTCGGCCGGCATCGCTGAACGAAAGGGAATGACGTTTCTGATCGAGCCAGGCTCGCTTCGCGGAAACGGCGATGTGAATTCTCGTGAGAACGGCGACAGAAATGCGCCGATCCCTGTGCAAAGAGAGCTGTCGCCATCGTGAAGTAGGATGGACGACCCGCAAGGTGCTGACACGGCTCCCATACTTCGTGGGGCTGAGCCGATAGATCTGCAGGAGGAGGGCTCCCATGGAGTCCTCCTCCTGCATGGTTTTGGAGACACTCCACAGACGCTCGCTCTTCTCGCTCGTCGCCTGAGCAAAACCGGATACAGCGTGCTCGTTCCGCTTCTCCCAGGACATGGGCGGACTCTGGAAGCGTTTGGAAGGTCGCGAGCAAGCGAGTGGATAGCTGCGGCGAAGGATGCGTACGTCGACATGCGCACCCGGCACGATTCGGTTTCTGTCGTCGGCCTTTCAATGGGCGGAGCATTGGCGGTGCTGGTCGCAAGCGAGCAGCGGGAAATACCAGCGCTCGTTCTGATCGCGCCATACCTGGGCATGCCAAGGTGGCTGCGTGTCGCGGCGGCAACTCACTTGTTGTGGGGAAAGCTGGCGGGCCACGTGAACGGACGAAATCCGCGATCGATTCACGATCCGATCGAGCGCGAAAAGAACCTTGCCTATGGCGTCATCACCGGCCGGGAGCTGCACGAGCTGTCCGAGGTCGTGCGCCGCGCCAGAAAATCTCTGGCGGACGTGCGAGCGCCCACGATGATAATTCAGTCCGTTGAAGATCCGCGGTGCTCACCGGCAACCGCGGAGTTCACCCTCAAGACACTGGGCAGTGAGGACAAGGAACTGGTTTGGACTGAGGGTGCCGGGCACATCATCACCGTCGACTACGGTCGCGAGAGAGTGTTCGCGGAAGTCGAGCGATGGCTCAGTAGCCACCGTCCTGGCGCGGCAGCCGCTACGAAAAAATGAGCGGCTGCCGAACGCCCTGAGCTCTAGAATCGATCCTGGACGAATCCAGTGACGCTGTCGACACCACGCTCGGCGAGGCCAACACCACGCTCGGCGAGGCCGACCGCCTGCTGCGCTACACCGGTTGCGACGCGTTTCACACGGGCGACGGGAGATTGCGACCGACGACGAGGACGCTTCCGTGCGCTGCTCTTCCGGGCCGAAGACTTACGCGAAGACGACTTGCGTCCTCCGCTCTTGCGACGAGCGGAAGATTTCCGGCGCGATGACTTCCTTCCGCCGGACTTGCGCGCACTGCTCGCGCGTTTCCTGCCAGTCCGCTTCCGAGCGCCTCCACTCTTGCGTCCGGAGGATCCGGACCGCGACCTCTTTTTACCGCGTCGTGCTTTGGACTTCTTGGCTGCAGCCATGGGAAAGCTCCGTGTAGGAGGGTTCGTAGAACGGATAGCAAGATTCGCGCACAACAACGCCAGGAAACACAGTAGTGCGCCGCGCTAATACTCTGTCGGTAATCCGGCGTGATCAGCCGAGGGTGCGAGTTTCGCCATGTCGCATGATCCAGAGATCATTGCTGTCGGAACCGGATGCCTGCCATTCACTGCGCATGCGTGCGGGAGGCTCGTCCATCGGTTCATCGGTGAGCTTGAACGTCCCCCAATGCGCCGCGGCCACGACCAATCGCCGGCTGCCCTGAGCGATTCTCAGTTGAGCCACTGCCTGCATGCAATCTTCCGGATTCATGTGAACAGCACCCATGAACCAACGTGGCTCGTACGCTCCGATCGGCAGGATGGCAATGTCGATTGGCCCGTATCGCGCGGCAATCGACCTGAATTCCGGATGGAGGGCGGTATCTCCCGCGAATAACAGCCTCCGATCGGCAGACCGAAACACCCAGCCGCACCAAAGCGTGGTGTTGCGCTTGCCGAGCGTTCTGCCCGAGAAATGCTGGGCTGGAACGCAGATCAGACGCAAATTCCCGATTGTCGCTTCTTCCCACCAGTCTCTTTCGACAACGTCGCGAGCTCCCCGATGCCGGAGGAAATCCCCATTCCCCAAAGGCGAATACCAGACTGCAGCGGGATAGCGCGCGGCAATTCTGGAAACTGTGGGAGCATCCAGGTGGTCGTAGTGGTCGTGTGAGAGTACCACTGCATCGATTGGCGGCAATCGGTCGAACTCAACGCCGGGTGGCACCCAGCGTCGCGGACCGGCGAAGGGAAGAGGGGAAGCGCGCTCGCTCCACATCGGGTCGATCAGGATGTTGAGACCCGCCATTTGGATGAGGAAGCTCGTATGCCCAACCCACGTGAGCGTGAACAGACGGGGATCGGCACGTGGAACGATGAAGTCGGGAGTTGCTCGCCCAAACGTGCTCGGGTCGGGGTCAGGGCGCCGCGGATTTCGCCGGCGTTCGACCAGAGTCCACTTGAAAAAATCAAGCACACCGTGCAGTTGCGCTGAGGGCCACGGATTCCTGAATCCGCCTCCTGGCCGATGGTGCGCTAGCTGGTTTTCGGACACTCGAGATTCTCTTCCAGGTGTGGTACGGACTTCATGCCGACGAGCGCGGCAGCGATCGGAAGGGATTGGGCAAACGCTATCGCGCGCCGCGCATCGGAGCTGAAACCGGGGAAGGCGCTATGCAGCTGTTCCGGCAGCGATCGGGTCAGCTGAGAGTGCATGAGAGTCGCGCTGCCGACGACGGAAACGCCAAGGCGGTGGGCCGCCTCCAGGAAAGGAACGCGGTCGGATCCAATCTTCTGCGTCGGCGTCCGGACCGCCTCGGTCATCGCAAGGTTGACAGGAAGCTGGATGACTCTGAAGTGGTGGTGTTCTCCGCCGACTTCACGCGCGACCGACAGGAGCTCCTCCAGATTCAAATGATTTCGATTTTCGGGCGGCACTCGGAACCCGTTCCACGTCGCACACCCGTAATTGCCGATTACTCCTCGCCGTACCTGGTTCTCGAGCGTGGTGAATGCGGCCCGCATCACATCCAGAAATTCCGGGCGTGGCAGCACGTCGAGCTGTTGTTCCGGATTGTGCAGATAGTAAATGTCGATCGAGGCGAGGCCAAGGTTCTTCTTGCTGCGCTCGATCTGATCATCGAGATAGCGCGGTGTCAGGCAATGTCCGCCGGAGACGACATCGTCGGGTCCCATTATGCCCGGACCGTAGTATTCGCTGTGAAGGAAACCGCGGTAGCCTTCCTTGGTCGCCGGTGGAGTCCGCTCGAGCGGTATGTATCCACCTTTGGTACACACGACAACCTCTTCGCGCTTGATGTCGCCGCCCGAGATCACGGTGTGCAAGGCTTCCCCGATTGCGCGCTCGGACCGCTGACATCTGTAGTTGATGGCGGTGTCGAGAATGTTGACGCCCTTATCCAGCGCAGCGATCACCGTTGCGGTATACCGCGCATCTTCCGCGTCGTCGCACTCTCCGAGGTACGTCCCCAGGCCGAGTGAAGAGACGACCGCGCCATCGACGAGCGGGCGATAAAAGTGATCAGGTTGAGCGTTGGCGAATCGCTTTCGAAATTGCTGCGTACCCTCGCGAGTCGCGCGTCCGTCGACAAGTGACTCCAGTACTTTCGTTCGACTCATTGCGATGAGGCTAGGGGCACCACTCGGCTATCGCAAGGTGCGTCGGGGCGTACTGGCCCTTACGTTGCTATCTACGGGGTCAAACTCACGAACTTCCTACCACAAAAGGCTCGCACAAGTGAAGCACTACGCTCTTCTGGCAGCCGCACTCGCCGCCTGCACGCAACAACGGCCGGTCGTGCTCGCACCGGTGCAGATGGAGGCTCCATCCGCCGATTCGTCCCCAAAACCGAGAGCTGTTTTCGATACGCAGCGAGATGATCCGTTTGCCACGATGAACCACATCGATTGGCCAGGACCCAACCGATACCGATCATCGAACGGCGCCCCCGGACCCGGTTACTGGCAACAGCGCGCCGATTATACGATCGTCGCAGCGCTCGATACCGGTACGACTGAGCTGACGGGCTCAGTTCAGATCAGGTACACGAACAACTCCCCCGACACTTTGCGTTACGTGTGGATCCAGGCGGATCAGAATCTTTACCGTAACGGCAGCAAGGGCTCCGCGCTCTTTCCCGCAGACTCCCGCTGGGGCGTTCGAGGATTTCAGGGTGGTTACACGTTCTCAGACGTGCGCGTGAACGGGGCCCCGGTTCAGCCCCGGATCAACGACACGATGATGCGACTGGACCTTCCATCTCCGCTCGCCCCGGGCGGAGGCAAGGCGACAATCGCGATCAGGTATTCGTTCAGGGTTCCTGAGCATGGCTCGGATCGGATGGGACGCGACAGCGCTCTCTTCGAGATGGCGCAATGGTTCCCGCGCATGGCCGTCTACGATGATGTCCGCGGCTGGAACACTGACCCTTATCTCGGCCAGGGCGAGTTCTACCTGGAGTTTGGCGATTATGACTATTCGGTCACCGTCCCCGCGGGATATGTCGTCGCCGGCAGCGGCGTGCTGCAGAATCCACAGCAGGTTCTGACAGCGGAGCAGCGGCGACGGCTGACGCAAGCGGCCCGCAGCAGCAACGTCGTCCAGATCATCACTCAGGCGGAAGCGGCAGCCGCAAAGACACCGACGAAGGCGGGAACAACGACCTGGCGCTTCCGTGCTCAAAACGTCCACGACGTCGCATGGGCCGCGGCGCCGGACTTCAGGTGGGACGCAACAAGCTGGAATGGAATACTGGCGCAGGCGTACTACGAATTCCCGAAGGCCGGCAAAGCGTGGGAGCAAGCCGCGGAACAGACGCAATGGACCATTCGCCAGTACTCACAGCTGTTCTTTCCCTATCCTTACCCGCAGGCAACGAGCGTTGCCGGACCAGTTGGAGGCATGGAGTACCCAATGTTCGTGATGGTCCATTACGGCAGTGAAGATCCGGCTTCGATCTTCGGCACCATCAATCACGAGCACGGACATGAATGGTTCCCGATGATCGTCGGGTCCAACGAGCGCCGCTACGCATGGATGGACGAAGGGTTCAACACATATCTCAATGCATTCGCCAATGAAGCACGCTATCCAGGCCAGAGCGCGTATCCCGGATATCTGAGAAACTGGGGCGATGCCGTGACGCAAGGGACGCAATCACCGCTCATGACGGCGCCGGACAACATCAATCCTTCCGCTCTTGGGGCGATCGGATACCGAAAGCCAGCGGTAGTGATGTTGACACTGCGGAATCATGTCATCGGCGCCGATTTGTTCGATGCCGCATTTCGGGAATACACGAGGGCGTGGGCGTTCAGGCATCCCACTCCCGGAGATTTCTTCCGCAGCATCGAGAACGCGGTCGGCGAAGACCTCTCCTGGTTCTGGCGAAGCTTCCTGTACACTACCGATGTTCTCGACATTGGCATCGATGGCGTGTCAACCCGCAGCGTCGAAGGCCAGACCTTCGCGACGATCGTGTTGCGGCGGAACACGTCGGTTCCATTTCCGGTCCGACTACGTGTCGCGTACGGCGACGGCACGACGCAGGATTTCTCCCTGCCGGTGAACATCTGGGCTCAGGGAAATCGCTTCGATGCGGTAGTTCCAGTTCGTGGGACAGTGACGGGTGTGCGACTCTGGCCGGACCCATCGGTGCCCGACTGGAATGCCTCCAACGACACCTGGGGGCGTCCGCCGGCCGCAAATGCGCCAGGACCGGTTACGCGAAAGTGATGTGGCTCGTTTGGTTTACAGATACCCTTCAGATAGATTGCAATTGTAACCGAGACTTAGACGGAGCAAGTGATGCCGGATTTTGGAAGCTGGGCGACGGCTTGGTGGAAGCCGATTCTTTTCGTGATCATAGCGGGACATCTCACCAATGTGTCAGTAACGCTGTTTCTACATCGCGCCCAGACGCACCGCGGGGTGAAGCTGCACTACCTCGCCGCCCTGCCAATGAGACTCTGGCTGTGGCTTTCGACAGCGATCGTAACCAAGGAGTGGGTTGCCTGTCACCGGAAGCACCACGCGTTTGCAGACCGCGAAGGCGATCCGCATAGCCCGTTGATGGAAGGGCTTCGGAACATCGTTCTCAAGGGCGCCTTCTACTATAGAAAGACAGTTCGCCAGCCCGGCGTGCTCGATAAGTACGGAAAAGGAACCCCGAACGACTGGCTCGAGCGCCATCTCCTGTCGCCGTTGAACTGGGTCGGAATTCTGGTGATGCTGGCTGTCGATGTGTATCTGTTCGGATTCTTCGTTGGACCGCTCGTTTGGGGCGTGCAGATGATTTGGATCCCTTTCTGGGCGGCTGGAATCATCAACGGGGTCGGCCACGCGGTTGGCTATCGGAACTTCAACGTGAAGGACGAGAGCCGGAACATCTCGCCGATTGCCATCTGGCTCGGCGGCGAGGAGCTGCACAACAATCATCACGCCGATCCTCATTCGGCCAAGTTCAAGGCGAAGTGGTACGAGTTCGACATCGGCTGGATGTATCTCCGGCTACTCTCGATCTTCGGCCTGGCTGAAATCTCCTACGCGCGCAGGTAGTCCCGCGCGTGCCTGAAACAGTAACCTGCGGGCGTTGCGGGCAGACGCGCGCCGGGTTCGTAAAGCCTCCCTTTCCCGGCCCCATCGGCGCTCGCGTGGTGGAAGAGATCTGCACACAGTGCTGGGCCGACTGGCTCAAGCAACAGACGATGCTGATCAATCATTACGGCCTGAATGTGATGGATCCACAAGCGCGAGCGTTCCTCACCAAGAACATGACGGCGTTCTTCTTCAAGACGGGCGCGGCTTCCGACATCGACACCAGTAAAAAGGGAACGATCTCGCACTGATGATGCGGAATCCGAAGGCGTTTCTCGCTTTAGCTCTCCTCCTCCCCGCGGCGAGCTGCAAGACCGCCAGCAGCAACTCTCCGGAAACGGGCCAGCTCGGGACGGCAACATCATCGCGCTGGACGGATTCCGTTCTGGCTTCGATGACCTTACGCGAGAAAGCTGCCCAAATTGTGTGGCCCTGGGTGTTGGGGGACTACGTCTCGGGCGACTCTCCTCAGTGGCGACGACTGAGCCAGTACATCGAGCAGGAGAAGGTCGGGGGCTTCATCATTTCCGTTGGTTCGCCGACGGAGGTAGCCGCCAAGCTGAACGCGTTCCAGTCGATGAGCAAAGTTCCGCTTCTATTCGGAGCCGATCTCGAAGCGGGCGCCGGATTTCGCGCTCGCGGCGGATACTTCGTGCCGAACGCGATCGACCTCGGCGGCGCGATTGTCTTCCCGCCCGAGATGGCTATCGGCGCAACTGGTGACACGACGCTCGCTTACGAGCAGGGGCGCCTCACGGCGCAGGAAGGTCGGGCCCTCGGAATTCACATTGCCTACGCGCCGGTGCTCGACGTCAACAACAATCCCGACAACCCTGTCATAAACACCCGCTCGTACGGGGAGGATCCGGAGCTGGTGGCGCGAATGGGTGTTGCGTTCATCCACGGTTTGCAGGATCACGGGATGATAGCGACGGGAAAGCATTTCCCCGGGCATGGTGACACTGGAGTGAACTCGCATCTGGCATTGCCGGTGGTTACGGCAAGCAGGAGCCGCCTGGACGCGGTGGAGCTCGTGCCGTTTCGCGCTGCCGTCAATGGCGGTGTGGGCGCGATAATGTCGTTCCACGGTGTGATGCCGGCGCTCGATTCCTCCAACGTGCCCGGCACGCTTTCGGCGAAGGTGCTGACCGGGTTGCTGCGTGGAGAGATGGGGTTCAAGGGAATCATCATCTCAGACGCAATGGACATGCGCGGCGTTCTGGATCAGTTCGGGGCTGCTGAAGCAACAAAGCGAGGCATCGCAGCTGGTATCGATATCCTGATTCAGCCGAGCGACGTTGCTCAAACCATCGATGCAGTGGTGGCTGGGGTGAGCGAAGGGAGATACACGGCTGCACGGCTCGATTCATCTGTGCGGAGAGTCCTGGAAACGAAGCGCCGGCTGGGCCTCGCACAGAAAAAGCTCGTCGACCTCAGCGCATTACGGTTTCTTGTCGGTGACAGCTCGAACTTACAAGTCGCGCGGAAGGTAGCCGAGAAGTCGATCACACTCGTGAAGGATTCTCTCAGGCAGGTGCCGTTGAGCGTGCCTGGCGCTCGAGTGCTGTCGATAACGCTGGCCCGTCGTACTGATCTTTCCGCTGGCAACGCGTTCAACGCGGAGCTGCGGAGTGGACTGCCAAATCTGCGCACCGAGTTTGTCGCGACCGAAGACGCCGCGCTCAACTATCCACGGCTGATCGCCGCGGCCGATTCCACCGACGTAACGATCGTGAGCTCTTACATGGGAGCTGGCTCTGACGTAACGACTCTCAACGCGCCACAGCCCTTCACCGATTTCGTGCAGACTCTCTCTCAGCGGGGACGAAAGCCGATCGTTGTCTCATTTGGAAATCCGTATTTGCTGCAACAGTTGCCGTGGGTCGGCACGTATCTCGTTGCATGGGGCGGTTTTCCCGTTTCTCAGACTGCAGCAGCGCGGGCATTGCTGGGAACATCGGCAATCTCGGGTCACTTACCGATCAGCATACCGCCATATGCTAGTCGCGGAGCCGGAGAGGAGAGAGCACTAAAATTGCGCTGAGACCAGCGCTTGTTTTGTAATCCATTGTTCGATCATGCAAGAAAAAATGTTTCACGAGAATTGTCTGTTGACGATTGCATAGTCGAACCATATATCAATAGTTGCTCACCTCAAGACGTCCCGCGCCGGGCTCCGACGTCTCTCCAAAAAAACATTGGATGCAGCCTTGACTTTAGTCGCATAAAGTGACTAATTCGCATCCACATGCGCGACCGCTCCCCCAGGACCACCTCGTACAGCGTCGATGTCATTCCGGTGACCGCGATGGGAAACGAGTTAGCGGTTTTGTTCGCCCGCAACTCGACGGAACGGGAGCGATGGTCTCTTCCGTGGAAGATTCCGCAAACGGGTGAAATGCTCGACGCCACCGCCGCTCGAGTTGCCGAGGATGCGCTCGGCGAGCCTCCAGCATGGATGGAACAGATCGGCGCATTTGGAGACGGCAAGAGACATCCGAGCGAGATGGACGTGTCAGTTGCGTTCGTCGGGCTGGTTCCCCACGAGACCGCGACGCCCCGCGCGGGCTACACATGGTTCCCGATCCGGGATCTTCCGCCGCTCTCCCCCAGGCAGCGCGGGATGGTCGAATCGGCCAAGCGGACCATCGAAGAACGGCTCGATCAGGCCCCCATCGCGTTCCGTCTTTTGCCAGTGACCTTCACCCTGAGCGAGCTCCAGCAGATGTACGAGCTGCTGCTGGGTAAACGCTTGCACAAGGCCAGTTTCCGACGTGCCCTTCAGGCTGCCTGGCTCGTCGAACCTACGGAGGAATGGCGCAGCGAAGGTCGAGGGAGACCCGCCCAGCTTTTCCGCTATGCACCGAAGAAAAGGCGTAGGCCACACAGGGGTGTCAGGTTCGATTTTCTGTACCCCTGACGTAAGGTAAGACCCTGGTACTAACTGGCTTGCGGCAGGAACCTCTTGCGTTCCCGGTGTATTAGTTGCAATGTGTACCTAAGGCTGGTCACCTTTGACCGGGAGCCCCGGTAGCCATGCTCGCTTTTCTGGATAGTTTGTGCGCAGCTCTGCTCGCACGAGACAGCACAGAGATACAGCGACTCCTCGCACTTCCTGCGGCGCGCGATCTTCCTCGCCGAGTGCGCGAAGAGGCGATCGCTATCTCACGGGCGGGCAATCGCAGCTTCATGGCTCCGATCCACGCGCTGCATTTCTACTACAAGCTTACTCATATGGTTGATGAGTCGAGCGATCCGATCTTCGGCGATTCATCCAAGCAGGCCGCGGAAGGCGGACAGATCGAGCTGCCACTCCGCAAAGTAGGAAACGGCGGCCGCTAATCCGCGCTAGACTAGCGCGCGAAGCGAATTTTTCTTCTTCATCGCTTCGTTCCAGATATCTCCAATTCTTTCAAAACGTTCGGCCGCATTACCGAGATGAAAATCGCGGGGATCGAGCGCATCCGTCAGATCGGTCCACTTGAGCGGCGTTGAAACAGTCGCGCCCGGTTTGGCCCGAACACAATACGGCCCAGCTACGGTCTTGCCTTGAATGTTCTGGAGGTAATCGACGTAAACCGTTGAGGCTCCGCGAGCTTTGACGAAACGCTCTATCGTCGCCTCCTTCGGATGCGCGTCGGCCACCTTCGTCGCTATCATCTGAGCGACGATTGTCGCAGCCTCGTTCGGCGTTTTGGCAGGAAGCGGTAGATAGATATGCAACCCTGTCGATCCGGACGTCTTGATGGCGGCGTGAAGCCCAAACCCATCAATGACCTCTTTGGCCCAGCGGGCAACCTGAACTACTCGCTGGAAATTCGCGCGAGGCCCCGGATCGAGATCGATGATGGTGTAGTCGGCGTATTCCAGCAATCCAACGCGTGAGTGCCATGGATCCACGGAGATAGCGCCGAGCTGAATTGTGTAGAGCAGGGTGAGGAGATCTCCCCCGATATATCGCGGCTGTTCCTCTCCGCCATCGGTTTCTATTACCTCAACCCGCACACCGGCGGGTGTGGTCTCCGACGCCTTCTGCTGGTAGAAGCTCTCGCCGTCTATCCCATTGGGGAAGCGCTTGAGGACGAGCGGACGGTCCTGGATCGTGGGGAGGATGTAATCCGCGATGCGCGTGTAGTACCGCATCACATCTCCCTTGGTGTACTTCTCCTTCGGGAAAAAGACCTTGTCGAGGTTCGAGACCTTGAGCTTTTTTCCCCCACCGAAGTCCAGGTAGCCGTCGCCGCCCTTGTTCTCGAGGGCTGTGAGCTGCTCGAGCAGCGTTGCCGCATCAACCTTGGCGGACTTGGCACGCGCGGAGATGCTGACGCGGGCCGGGCGTTTAGCGACAGTACTCCGGCGACCCGACTTCTTCTGTACGCTGATCCCTTCCACACCGACTTCCTTGGGATCCTTGTCGTCGCGAACGCCGAGGAAAATCGGTTGCCGGAGCCGGCGATCGGCGGTCCACTCGTTGAATTTGATTTCAACAACGACCTCAGGCTTGACCAAATGAGCGTTCTCGTTGCTCTTCGGAGTTTCTTCGAAGGGTGAAGTCTTTCTCTCGAGAGGCTTGAGGCGGCGATACATCTCTTCCAATCCCTTTCGGGTGAAGCCGCCACCAGTGTGGCCGACGTAGATGAACCGATCCTTGTCGAAGTAACCGAGTAAGAGGGCGCCGATGTGCTCGCGGCTGTTGCGCGGCTCGGTATATCCGCCGACGACAAACTCCTGCCGGAACTCGATCTTGAGCTTGAGCCAGTTGCGCGAGCGGCTTCCGGGCTCATAATGGGAGTCGATGCGCTTCGCGATGATGCCTTCCCAACCCTGGCGTCGCGCCTTCTCGAGCATCTTCTTCCCATCACCCTCGATGGACTCGGTTACACGGAGCTGGGGCGTGACACGCTTGCCGACGCGCTTCGCGAGGCTGGCTCTGCGCTCGGACCATGGTTCCTTGATCAGGACCTCATCACCATCCATCAGGATGTCGAATAGAATCAGCGCCGCCGGCATCGTAGATGAGTACCGCGCGATCGTGTGCGACTCCTTGACGTGCATGCGGCTCTGAAGCTCCTGAAACCGAGCTGGCTCTCCATCGATGAGCGCGACGATTTCGCCGTCGAGGACGAGCGAGCGCTTGGTCTGAGCCGCCAGCTTCTTGAGCGCCGCCACTAGTTCCGGGAACTGCTGTGCTTTGTCCTTCCCGTTGCGCGTCATGAGCTTCACGTCGGTCGGGATGGCGTAGGCCAGGACGCGAATTCCGTCGTACTTCGGCTCGAACGTCCAGCCGTCTCCCGGGATCTCGCTGCCAACGCTTGCGTACATGGGCTCCAGTGAGCTCGATGGGAGCTTCGCAGCCGAAGTCGCGTTCGGCCTGGGGCGCGGCTCTGGGATAGTCTTCGTCACGTTTTTCTTTTTCGGCTCGCGATTGCTTCTCCAGACACGACTCTTGCCTGAGGCTATCTCTTCCATCGTTCGGCCCGAGTCCACGGACGCCATGTTGTCGGCGACGACATCTTCCTGGGTGGCGAATTCGTCCCGATGCTTGATCAGAAGCCATTGTGGCTTCGATGAAGATCCATCGCGCGCGAATTTCATGCGAATGAGCGCGAAGGAGCCATGCAGACGCTCCCCGTGGAACGTGATCTTGAGGTCCCCTCGCTTCAACCCTTCACGAATCGCGTCCTCTTCTTCCTCGGGGGAAGCGGCGGTATCCGAAGAGTACGTACCGCGATCCCAGAGCATGACTGTTCCGCCGCCGTACTCTCCCTTGGGGATCGTACCCTCGAAGGTGTTGTAGTCGATCGGGTGATCTTCGACCTGCATTGCGAGTCGCTTCACCGACGGGTCCATGCTCGGGCCTTTTGGCACCGCCCAGCTTTTCATTACGCCGTCGAGCTCGAGACGGAGATCGAAGTGGAGGTTTCTGGCCGCGTGTTTCTGTATCACGAAATGAAGCCGGCCCGTGCGGGAAGGAGTGGGAGCCTCGTCGCCCGACGGCTCCTGGGTCTTGCTAAAGTCCCGTTTTTGTTGGTACTCGGTGAGCTGGGCGCGAGCGCTCCGCTTCGGGATTTTGCTCGTCTTTACCGCCATGAGCGAGTCCTAGGCTGACTTGCTCTTTTTCGGCTTGGCGGATTTGCGACCGGCGGCAACCTCTTTCCCCTTCGCGCGCACGGTTCCCTTCTTTCCGCTGCCTTCCTCGAGACTCGCGCGCAGCCGCGACATCAAGTCCAACACTCCGCTGTCGGTCTCGCGCTCCGGCTCCTCGAGTTTCGCTTTCTTGCCCTTAAGCTTGGCTTTGATGACCCGCATCAGGTTTGCGCGATACTCGTCGGTGTAGCGAGTCGGGTCGAAGGGCTCGGCCAGGTTCGTCACGAGCTGTTCGGCCATCTGCAATTCCTGGGGCCGAATCGCATCGCGCGCCGGGAAGTTGAATTCCTTGGCGTCCACGAGCTCATTCGCGAAACGCATGATCTCGAGCACGAGCGCGTCACCTATCACCTTCACACCAACCAGATGCTGGGTCTGTCGAATGATGATTTTGCCGATGCCGACGGAGCCGGTCTGGCGGATCGCTTCGCGGAGAAGCGCATATGGCTTCTCACCGCCCTTCGATGGAACAAGGTAGTAAGGCGTCTCGAAAAAGCGGGGATCGATCTCTTCTTCTTTCACGAAGTCGAGGATGTCGATCGTCTTCGATTGCTTGAGCGCTGCCGCCTTGAAGTCCTCATCGGTGATGACGACGAATTTACCCTTGTCGTACTCGTAGCCTTTGACGACGTCGTTCCACGGAACGGTCTCGCCGTCGGCCTGACATACCCGTTCGTATTTGATGGGCGAGAGGTCTTCCTTGTGAAGAAGCCGGAAGCTGATATGGTCGGCGCGCACAGCCGTCTTGAGCTCCACCGGAATGTTGACGAGACCGAATGTCAGCGAGCCTTTCCATATCGCAGCCATGCGTTGGTCAGGCGACCTTTGTCACATCTGCGGCCTGCGGTCCTTTCTGGCCCTGAACAACTTCGAATTCGACTTTATCGCCCTCAGCGAGTGACTTGAAGCCGGATCCGCCTATCGCGCTGAAATGCACGAAGACGTCGGGTCCTCCCTCGCGCGATATGAAGCCAAATCCCTTGGCGTCGTTGAACCATTTGACCGTGCCAGTGATGCGTGCCATTTAGGTATTCCTCTCTCCGCGGGGCAATCCGTAAAGCAGCTACCGTCGCCGAGCAGCGGTGAAAAGACACCGCGGGGCCCGCCGGACGTTGCCCTGTGAAGCGTTTGTCAATCCGGCGTCCGGAGAGGAGGGCAAGTTTTGTGCAACAGACTGCGCTTTACGCCGCTCCGGCTACGTAGTGTGCCGATCGTCCGCAGCTCTTGCAGCGGAGCGTCACATGTGTGTAGGGCGGCGGCGGAATCTGATGGGGATCCCGCTCGATCGATCCGGAACAGGAGGGACAGCTGAGGGGAGATCCGCTGCGATCGTTGCTGATCAGAAAAAGGGCTTGAGCAGGATTGTACGCATTCGGACGTGGCTTGCGCATGAGGTCTCCAGTGACTGCATGCAGCGCTGCGCGGTGTGCGTCGCATAAGGTGACGTTTGACGGCCATTCATTGAAAAGAAAAGCCATCCAGATTCGCGAGCGGTTCTGCATTGGGTTGGCAGCGGCACTCATCACCGCATGTGGACCCCGTGCTCATATCCCGCTCAGACCGGCCAATCTGCCCGACGCCCTTGCCCCAACTGACCCTGGGGCGATACTGGCACGGCGCCTGGCACCGGTCTTATACCTCCAAAGGGACGAGACGTTCCCACTCGAGCGTGTAGTGGCCGTCCTGCACCCCACCAGGCAGGTAATCGCCTACCACCTTCTATGGCGGGATGACGTCCACGGGTCGTGGATCCCGTTTACCGTCCCGACTGATGAAGAAGTGCTATGGGTAGGCTACGACGCGACTTACGCCCCTACCGATGTCTGGACTTACTGGCACGGGCAGATCCTTCACGCGTCCTGGCCCAAGTCACAGGTGGCGATAGACGTCCAGTGGGGCAAACACGGAAACATGCCCCGAAACGTGAAGGAGAGCGATCTACCCAAGCCGCGGACGCTCAACTTCTTCTACGCCATGACGATCGCAGGGGAGTGGGACATCCTGCTGGGAGACCTTACTCGAAAGGGTCCGCTCTGCTTCTGTCACGGCTATCGCCGCTACCGCCAGTTCACCCGACCAATCATCCTGGGTGAGAGGGTCGATGTGATCGTGAGAACTGACGAACCGCAATCGGTCCTGACCGCGGTATTCGGAAGGAAGTACTCGAACAAGGTCCTCTGGCCCTAGGCTCCTACTTATCGCGAGCCGCTGTCACGGAAGGCGCGGGCTGCTCGCGCTGGGCGATGAGAAACAGATCTTTTTGCGATGCACTCTGCTTCAGCACCTGGAGCGCGTGCGTCAGCTGATTGTCTTCGTCGACGCTCCGACGCTTTGCCGTGGAGTCTCCGAACGCGAGTCGCGCGACCGTGTTTCCAAGGAGGCGGTCGATCTCAGGGCCGGCCTGCTCGTACTGGGCGTGGTCCACAGTGACCCCTTTGGTCTGCAGCCGGCGGTAGAACTCTTCGCGCCACGCAGCCGGGACGGTGAAATTCGGGCGAACCGACTTCTTCAGCTCGAGCGAGTACTCCATGAGCGTAATTCTTACATCAGCCGTCTTGGGCGCGAACGCGTTGAATACTTTCTGTTCAGCGCTTGTCAGCGTATCGGGCCGCACAATGATGTCCGGAGTGATTGCGCCGCCGCCGTAGACGACGCGGCCAGCATCGGAACGGAACGCAGGACGTGATCGGCGAACCGAGTCGGTCTCCAGCGAATCGGGCATGACCTCGATGAAGTCTCCGTTTGGAAGAAGCTTGCGCTCCTTCTGAATGGAGCGTCCGTTCGGTGTGTACCACTTTGCCGTCGTCATCTTGAGTGCGTAGCCGCCATCGAGCGGGAACACGGACTGCACGAGCCCCTTCCCGAACGAAGTCGTGCCAATGATCAGAGCGCGGTCGTGGTCCTGAAGCGCACCCGCGACGATCTCAGACGCCGAAGCGCTTCTTCCATCGATCAGGAGCACCAGCGGAATCGTGGGAGCAATCGGATCATCGGTCGCGGGGAATAGCTGGTTCTCACCGTTGCGGGATCGAATGCTCGAGATCTGTTGTCCCTTCTTCAGGAAGAGATTGCTGACGCTCAAGGATTGATCGAGGATGCCGCCGGGATTTCCGCGCAGGTCGATGACGATGCCGTGCGCGCCTTCGCGCGACAACCTGCTGATCGCGGACTCCAGCTCGTCCCTCGCGCTCTCGTTGAACTGAAGGAGCGGGATATAGCCGGCTTTGCCATCAAGCATGATGGCGTAGGGGACGGCGGGAATGTTGATGACTGCGCGCGTGAACGTGATGGGTATCAGCTCGGGCACGCCTGGGCGGGAGAATCTTACCCGCACCTTGCTGCCGGGATTGCCCTTCAGTGCATCGGAAGTCTGGGTTACCGTCCAGCCGCGGATGTTCGTGGTGTCGATGAAGTTGATCCGATCGCCTTCCTGGACGCCTGCCTGTTCGGCGGGGGTGTGCGGGAACACGCGCTGTACGGTGATGAAGCCCTGGGTCTCGGCGATCTCCATGCCGATGCCTGCATAACGTCCATTCGTCTGCGCGTTGAAGGTAGAGAGCTCCTTCGGCGAGAGGAGGACGCTGTAAGGATCGTTTAGCTCGTGGACGAGTCCCCGCGCAGCCTTCTCGTAAAGAGTCGCTTGGTCGACGGTATCAACAAAGCGGCTGGAGACGATGTTCAGGACCTGGTCGAGAAGACGAGCACCCTGCTGGCTCTCGCGTTCCTGAAATACGAAGGCTCCGGCCATAAGTGGAATCAGCGCCAGGCCGAAGAGCATGGCTTTTCTTGATCGGGACATCGGTCTACTTGATGAGAGAGGGCGTTAACCTAATAGAATAGATACGCTTGGGGGACAGCTAGTGTTCCCAAATGACGCACAAAGGGCACCACAGCAAATAATAAGGTCTCAGGCTGCCCGCGAGGCGAGCACGTAGTCGACGAGCCAATCGCGGTTAAGCTGCCTGAAAGTGGCATCGCGCAGGAGGCCCGCAGCCAGCAGCATCTCATGAGCGGGTTGGAGCACTCGTTGCAAATGGGAAGGGTAGCGTTGAGTCAAAGGCAGCTGCTCGGCCAGGGAGGCGAGGGGTACTCTCCAGGTCACCATGCCTTCTTCTCTCGCTACCTCGAGCAGGCGGTAGAGCCGTCTGGCAACGGGGTTGGTGAGCGACATGTAATGCATCGCGGAGAGCGTGACGGTGTATCCGGCTGCGATGTTGGAGCGGATTGCGGGTCCGATTGTAACCCGGGCATCGCCGGGTTCCGATGCGGAAAGAACCGGGAATAGAGTGAACTGTTCACGCTCGGCCATTCGTCGCCGGGCAATGGAGACTGAAGACAGAATGGTAAAGCGTCCTTCCAGCGGCTCTCTTTCACCCGCGGCAACGTACACTCCGCTCGACTCGAGGATAGTCCGCTCGAGTCTCGTGAGGGCCGATCGAAGCTGCTCGTATGTCCTGCCGTCCACGCGACGGCCAATCGAACGTAGAAAGGCGTGAAGAGTGAAGCTTATCACGCCGTCGTCGGGAGCTCCCGCTTCGTGGTAGCGATGCAGGAGCTCAATGTACACATCCTGATCGAAGGTGCCGGGCAGGCGGTCGCCGGGGCTGGGCAGAACACGCCACCGTCCGCCGCTCTCGGGAGAGAAGGAAATTGCCGTGTCCTCGGCGGAGTCGCTCAGCCTGAAAATCGGGAGCGATTCGAGCGACCGGTCGAGAACGATAGCACGCGTCGCAATACGCCGACGGGCCACGAAGGTCATACAGAGAGAATATGTCACTGATCAAGTACACCGCAATCGCGGCGCTCATTCTGTTCGCGCTCGTCCTGATGCTCATCGGCATCCTTTCCGTCACGCACGACAGCCCGGTGAAGAGCGTAATCGCCGAAGGCGACAAGGACGGCCCGCCAAGCGTCGAGGATCCGCTGTTTGCGCGCAGCATGGAGCTGTTCACCGGAACGCACATCGATCCGGGCAACAAAGTCGAGATTCTGCTGAACGGAGACGGGACATATCCCCGCCTCTGGAAGGATCTGGCATCGGCCGAGCGCACGATCACGGTGCAGATGTACTACTCGCAGCCGGGAAAGGTCGCGGATACGATGGCGAAGTATCTGATCGACCGGGTGCAGCACAAGGTGCGTGTGCTGCTGCTGATGGACGCCTTCGGGTCGCAGCCACTCAAGGGCAAGTGGGTTCAGAATCTCAGGAAAGCTGGCGTTGAGGTCGTCTGGCTTAGACCGCTCCGCTGGTACACTCTGCAGAAGGCGGCTCAGCGATCACACGTGCGCGTAGTGGTGGTTGATGGAAAGATCGGATACACCGGAGGGTTCGGGCTCGCCGATTACTGGCTGGGCGACGGACAACACGAGGACCAATGGCGTGAGAGCAACGTGCGGTTCGAGGGTCCAACGGTGGGCGCACTCCAGGCTGCGTTCGCGGCCGGGTGGGCGGAAGCGACTGGGGAGCTGCTCACGGGCGACATGTTCTTTCCCAAGAGCTCATTCGCCGACATTGGAGACATGCAGGCTGGTCTGATGCACACCTCACCAAGCTCCGGAAGCACTCCGGCGGAGCGTTTTCTAGCGCTGTCGATCGCGGGCGCGCGCAGGACGCTCTACATCAGCAACTCCTACTTCGTGCCCGGCGAGAGCTTCATGAATCTCCTGCTCGCGGCCGCGCGAAGAGGAGTGGACGTCCGTGTTCTCACGGTGAGCAACAAGACCGACGTCAAGACGACCTGGTATGCCGGGAGGACCTATTACGAGAAGCTTCTCGCAGGCGGTGTGAAGATATATGAATACCAGCCCACGATGATGCACGCCAAGACCATGGTAGTGGACGGGATATGGTCCGACATCGGCTCCATGAACTTCGACAACCGGTCACTCTCATTCAACAACGAATCGCTGCTCGTCGCGCTCGATCGGAACGTCGGAGCGCAGATGGACTCGATCTTCATTGATGATCTCACGCGGTCGAAGGAGATGAAGCTCGACGAGTTCAGGAAGCGTCCGCTTTCGGGGAAGATTCTCGAGTGGGGCGCGCAGAAGCTGCGTCGGGTTCTCTAGGCGTTCGGAGATGGACCACATGGTGACCCGCGATGTGAGGGATAGCGCTTCCGTGCTCGCGCGCTTTCACCCGCTCGTGCGCCAGTGGTTCAAGGAGACTTTCGGAGAACCAAGCGACCCGCAACTCAAAGGATGGCCGGCGATCGCAAGCGGCGCACACACACTCATCCTCGCTCCGACCGGAACCGGAAAGACCCTGGCGGCGTTTCTATGGGAGCTGAATGAGCTGATCGTTCGTGGAATCGAAGATCCGCTCCCGAACGCGGTGCATCTGCTCTACATCTCTCCGCTCAAGGCGCTCAACAACGACATTCAGAGGAATCTCGACCGGCCGCTCGCAGATCTTCGCGAAAGGTTCGCAGTTGCGGGGAAGGAATTTCCGGAGATCCGGGTAGCTGTCCGCACCGGCGATACTCCGGCATCGGCCCGGGCGAGGATGCTCAGAAAATCGCCGCACATTCTGATTACGACGCCGGAATCGCTGAACATCATGCTGACGACGCTGAAGGGTCGCGGGATGTTCAGCAGCGTGCGCGCCGTGATCGTCGACGAGATTCACGCAATCGCCGGTACTAAGCGTGGAGCGCATTTGGCCCTGACGCTGGAGAGGCTCGAAGCGCTGGTCGAGCGATCGCCGCAGCGAATCGGCCTCTCGGCCACACAGAAACCGCTCGAGGAAGTCGCGCGGTTCCTCGGTGGGTGCGAAGACGGTGAACCTGGCGCCTCCAGATTTCGACCCGTCACGATCGTCGACTGCGGAATGACGAAAGAGATGCAGATCTCCATCGAGTCGCCGGTCGCGGATCTCGGAACCATCGGCGGCAGCATCTGGCCCGCGGTCGCACCGCTGGTTCTTCGGCACATTCAGGCGTCAAAAACGACGCTCGTCTTCGTCAACAACCGAGCGCAGGCGGAGAAGATCGCCGCTCGCGTCAACAATCTGGCGGACGAAGAGATCGCGCTTCCGTATCACGGATCGCTGGCCAGGGAGAGGAGGTTTGCGCTGGAAGAACGCCTGAAGGCGGGCTCCTTGCGCGCGCTCGTGACGACAAGCTCACTGGAGCTGGGGATCGACATCGGATCAGTCGATCTGGTCATTCAACTTCAATCCCCCAAGCGTGTCGCCGCCGCACTGCAGCGCATTGGACGCGCTGGTCACACCCTCGGGGTCCCCAGCCGTGGAATACTGGTTCCAACTTTTCGGGATGATGCGGTAGAGATAGCGGCGATAGTCGCGGCAATGCGAGTGGGCGATGTAGAGCCAACCCATGTCGTCCAAAACGCGCTCGATGTTCTCGCCCAGGTCATCGTGGCCGCGGTGTCGGTCGACGATTGGCAAAGTGAAGAGCTGTTCAAAATCGTGCGGAGAGCGTACCCGTACCATCAGCTGACGCGAGGCGCTTTCGACGAAGTACTCGCGATGCTCTCCGGCAAATACCCATCAGATGTTGCAGCGGAGCTCGAGCCGCGAATCACCTGGGATCGCGTCAATGACAGACTGATCGGATCGCGGGCAGCACGCATGACGGCGGTGATCTCCGGAGGGACGATACCCGACCGCGGCTTGTACACGGTCAACCTTCCCGACCGTACCAGACTCGGCGAGCTCGACGAAGAGTTCGTTCACGAGTCCAGGATGGGAGACGTCTTCCAGCTCGGCTCGTCGACGTGGCGAATCGCGGCGATCGAGCACGACCGGGTAGTCGTCACGCCGGCACCAGGAACACCGGCGCGGATGCCGTTCTGGCACGGAGAGTACATGGCGCGCTCGCTCATGCTCAGTCACCGGGTGGGCGAGCTGCGCCGGGAGCTGGCTGAAGCGCCAGATGAAGAACGGCTTCGAGAGGAGTACGGATGCGACGCGGCGACTGCGAACTCACTCGTGAAATACATCGCGGCACAGCGAGCCGCGACGGGGATTGTTCCGGATGACAAGAACATCGTCATCGAGCAGTTTCGGGACGAGACGGGAGCCGTTCGCATCGTGATACATGCTGCGTTCGGCGGCAGGGTCAACGCTCCGTGGGGAATGGCGCTTGCCCAGCGCGTGCGCGAAGCGATCAACAATGTCGATTTGCAGGTGCAAACGACTGACGACGGGATCATGCTGCGACTCCCGGACCTCGGGATGAGCGTGCCATTGCAATCGTTGCTCGGTCTGACGGGAAGCGAAGCAGAGCAGCTGGTGATGGAAGAAGTCGGATCGACCTCACTGTTCGGCGCACGATTCAGGATGAACGCCGCACGGGCATTGCTGCTGCCGCGCGGCAACCCACGCCGACGAATGCCGCTCTGGCTGCAACGGCTCAAGGCGCTCGATCTGCTGCAAACCGTCAGGCAGTTTCCAAGCTTTCCGATTCTGGTCGAGACCTATCGCGAAGTACTGCAGGATGCATTCGACATGCAGGGTCTCAAGACCACATTGGCGGACATCGCCGCCGGGGATATCCGCGTTCACACCGTGCAGACCGACGCGCCGTCGCCGTTCGCAGCGAGTTTGCAGTTCGGCTTCGTGATGGACTGGCTGTACGGCGACGACACTCCGCGGGCAGAACAACGGGCGGCGCTGCTTTCGCTCGACCGGTCGCTCCTCGACGAGGTGATGGGCGCGGAAGGAAGCGACGACATCACACTCGAGGCGATTGAGCAGACTCTGGCGGAACGGCGTGGGACAGCACCAGGCCGGCGCGCGCGTACTGACGACGAGCTCGCACATCTGGTGGACAGAGCTGGTGACTTGAGCGGTGAGGAAGTACGCGCGCGAATCGCCACCAGTGAGGAAGGCGTGCGCGGCGATCCGTTCGCCGATCTGCTGGCGAACAGACGCGTGATCGCAATACGGCTCGGATCAGACGAAACGAAAGAGTGGCGCTTCATTCTGACCGAGACCTACCCGCGCTACATCTCGGCATTCGGGCCGGAGTCATTGGCGCGGGTACGCGGGATGGGGGAAGCGGGAAGAGGTGGAACGTCGGAGCTGATCGAGCATGACGCAGCGGCGCTGATCCCCGATGTACTGCGTCATCCAGCGATCAACGCATCTGTTGCGCGGCGTGAGATTCTGGCGCGCTTTCTCACCCAGTCCGGCCCTGTGACTGTTCGGGAGATTCACGACCGTTATGGGTGGGAGACCGAATGGGTCGAGTCACGGCTCACCGAGTGGGAGAGGACAGGCAAGCTGATACGCGGAAAGTTCAGGCGGGGACTGCAGGATATCGAATGGTGCTCCCGCCGTGTGGTTGAGATCGGACGAAGACGAGCGCTCGCGGCACTCAGAAAGCAAATCGAGGCAGTCGAGCTCCCGCAATTCGCGGCATTCATGCAGCGGTGGCAGCACCTGGATGAGCGCGACCGACTCGAAGGAGCTGCCGGGACCGCGGCCGTGATCCGGCAACTATATGGTATTGCACGTCCGGCGGTTGCCTGGGACCGTGACTATCTGCGGGCAAGAGTAAGGAGTTATGACGCAACCTGGCTCGCACAATTCAGCGCGACGGGTGAGCCCGTGTGGACCGGTGAAGGGAAGTACGATCCTGAATCCGGAGCAATGCCGCTCGCGCGCGTGCGCTTCTTCGAGCGAGGAACCGGAGCGACATGGCTAGCCGCTCAGCAGGAAGCTGTATTGAGTGAGAATGCCGAAAAGGTAAGAGCGACGATCGATGCTGAAGGCGCGTCGTTCATCGGCGACGTACAGGCCATCACTGGATTGACCATGCTCTCCGTGCGAGAAGCGATTCGCGAGTTGGTGGCGTGGGGACTCGTAACCAACGATACCGTCGAAGCTCTACGCGAGATCGCTCGCTGGAAACCGATGGTGCCGCGAACCGCACCCGACCCAACGAGCTGGCTACCAGCCGATTACACGCCATCTCCAAGTCGCAGAATCGTCCAGCGAAGGCCGAATCTGCGCAAACTGCCAAAGTGGAGACGGCCGGACAGACCAGGTGCGGCCGCGAGCGGGTGGACCGGGCGCTGGTCTCTGGTACAGCGACGCGGGACACTCGGTCCCGATCTTCCTGAAGAAGAAAAGGCGGAGCGAATCGCCCGGCAGTGGCTGGCACGCTACGGCATCGTATCGCGCGATTGGTGGCGGCGCGAGCGGCCGCCGGTTTCCTGGCGGTCGATCTATCGTGAGCTCAAGCGACTCGAATTTCGCGGCGAGGTCCGACGCGGGTACTTCGTGAGAGGACTCGGAGGTGCGCAGTTCGCGCTTCCCGACGCGGTTGAGTGGCTGCGCGCGGTTGCGAGCGATGATCAACCTGCCGTCGGGTTCGTGGTGATGGCAGCGAGCGATCCGGCAAACGTCTACAATCTTCCGCTGGAGCTCGTCGATCGAGACCCGCTATCGAAACCACGGGGCTCCGGCGCACTGCTGGTGATGCGTGGTGGTCGCGTCGCGATCGCCGTAGAAGGACGGGGCCGCCGCTTCACCGTTGCCGAATGGCTCTCACCGGAAGAGATCGCGGAGGCGAAGAAAGCTTTGCTGGAGCATCTCCGCGGGGAGAGGTCAGCGCGCTATCTGATGTAGCGACTCAGCGAATGTCGCCGCGACCGAGTGCAGCCCGGACGGCTTCGCGCATCGCGATCACTGCTTCCTCGCGTGCCATGGGGGAATCCTCACGCACGTGAAGCTCGATCCCATCGGCGACGGGCAGCCGGTGCCAGCGGATTGCGATATCTCCATCGTGTGCGACCGCTTCGTCGGCTCCGGAATTGAAAGCAGGCGCGAGCGACTGCGCGATTTTCCGCTCGAGCGCATCGCCCGTGACATCGCGCATCTCGGTACGGATGGTATCGAGGCTCTGTCCTTCACGCTGTCGGATCTTGATGGCCAGCAGCTGGAGCAAATGCCGGTATCCGTACGTTGCGCCGGTGCCAGTCCCTTCGGGCCGATCGAGTAATCCGCTCGCCACGTAAAACCGGACTGCTCGCGCGCTCGGCGCGGCTCGCGCGGATGCGTTCGTCGGTCGGACTCCTGCTGCGTCTACAAGAGCTGTTGCGTGCGCGGCAAGTCCGCGGGCGTTCCAGGGAGCGTGGCGAGCGTGGGCGCGGAGGAGAGCGACAGGCGATTCAGCCATGTGGATAGGATAACATTAAAATCCTCGGCTCGCTCGTCGTGCGGCAGATCGCCAGCGGGTGAGAGAACGGAGATTTCGAGATCGCGTTTGAGCTCGCGGAAGCCGCGGAATTCCTCGACAGGCGCAGTGGATCCCTGCTCGCCCCAGATCAGCAGCGCGGGCTGGCTCAGGCGCCGGAGCGCGTTACGCACGTCGATGTTGAGGTGACCCGAAAGGAACGCAGCCGGCGCGTGGCGAGCGCCGCGCTGGTGTGAAGCCGCGTAATAGACCTCGACGAGCTCGCGTGTGACGAGCGAGTCGTTGGAGTAAGCGTTCTTGAGATACCGGCGAAGATTTGGTCTCGAGACAAGGGCATTGAACATGGCGGTGCCGGCAATCGGCGTGTCGACCGCGAGCCGCCCTGCCTCCCCGCCAATACCGACTGGCTCGTTGAGTCGCACCAGTCCCGACGGTGCAATGAGCGCTACCGCGGGGAAGCGATGCGGGTCGCGCGCGGCGAGAACGATCGCGTACGCCCCCGAGAGCGAGGAGGCAACGAGAACGGTCGGTGCGTCGATTACTCTGCTTACGAAATCCGAGATCAGCGAGATGTACAATCGCGCCGAATAGCGGATAGCGGGGCGATCCGATTGGCCGAATCCGAGCAGATCGAGCGTGTAGACCGTGTTCGTGCGCGCGAGCGCCTCGACGTTGTTACGCCATTCGTAAGACCACGCGGCCGCGTGAATGCCATGGATGAGAAGGATCGCGGGGCCTTCGCCATGCTTGGTGAAGGCAACTCTCCGGTCGCGCCACTCGAATCCTCCCTCCTCACCGCCAATCAGGTTGGTGAGCTTGTCGACGCCTTTCCGCGCAAACGCGTTGTATGCAGCGGCGGCGCCGAGGATCGCACCACCGGACAATAGAATCTTGCGCCAAGGTCCTTGGGGTTCGTCGTTCTCCTTCATGCTCCTCACTGGGTGGGTCACGGAAAAGCGCGGCTACTAGAGAGTAACCGCGCCTGGGGCACCGCGCACGGGTCAGAAAGGACCTACCTTCGGGAGCGCCCCTTTGACCGGGCCTTCTTGGCTCCCCCGCTGCGTCCCCGGGACTTGGAAGCTCCGGCCCGGCGGGCAGAAGGTTTGCGGGCAGCCTTCCGGGCTCCAGCCTTCTTGCCTTTCGCCTTCCCGGCCTTCTTCGCCTTACGTGCGCCGGAAGACTTTCGGGATGCGGATTTCTTCCCGCCGGATGATCGGGAAGAACTCTTTGCCGCCTTCTTCTTCGCGCCGCCGCTGGAGGCGCTTCCGGCAGAACGAGCACTGGGAGCCGACCCGCTGGCACTTGATCCTGAAGCAGTGCCCTTTCCGCTCGAGGTCGATCCGAATGACGTGCGGCTGGCACTGGATGCGCCACCTCCAAATCCGCTGGCCGGTGCGCTGGTTGGGCTGCCGAAACTGGAGCCACCGGCGCCACTTCCTCCCGTTCCGCCGGCACCGCTTCCCAAGCCGCCCCCGGTCAGCGTTGATTCCTGCCGTTTTCCGGAGCCTTTTGGCCGACCCCTTCTTCCTCTCGGAGCTCCGCCCCCGAAGAGATCTTCCTCCTCTTCCTCGTCCTCCGCATCATCGCCTTCGCTCACGACGGTAGCGTCGGAATCGACCTCGTCATCGTCGTCCGCGTCTTCGGCGCTATCCCACAGGCGGTCGCTGTGATCCTCGTTGATCGCCCAGCCGCCGTCCTCGTCATCGTCGTCGTCGTAAGAACGCTTGCCGCGACTGAAGCCACCCCCGATATCGTCTTCGTCGTCGTCCGCAAAACGCAATGGCTCCACTGATTCACCGCTCGGCATGGGTCCTCCCATAAAATGTCCGTGCTCGCACTGTGTTAGCGCGCAATTTTCTGATTTCGCCCGCTGCACGTCGCGTGCCTTGTGTACCGACGCGCGAAGTTACTCCATACTTGCACACCGAATACAACTCCGCTGACGCAAGGTCAAGGAGCAGGCGCGGCCGGCTACCGATCTTCCTTTGAATCCGTGGCAAGTCGCTTCTTTACGACGCGTACCAAAGCGTCATAAACACACGGGTCGAACTGCTTTCCCGCATCGACCCTGAGATGCTCAAGGGCGGCAAGGGGCTCCAGCGGTTCGCGGTAAGCCCGCTTTGACGTGAGGGCGTCGAAGGTATCGGCGGCGCACAGGATCCGGGCCCCCATGGGGATGGCTTCGCCCGCCAGGCCGAGAGGATAACCCGCGCCATCCCAGCGTTCGTGGTGGTGCTCGACGTATTGGAGCGGCTTCTTGATGTGAAACAACGGCGCCAGGATGCCGAGCCCGATCTGTACGTGCCGCTTCACATGCTCGAATTCTTCGGGAGTGAGCCGATCCGGTTTGTTGAGGATGGCTTCGCGGATTCCGATCTTGCCGACGTCGTGGAGCCGCCCCGCGACGCGCAGGTCCTCGGACATTGTCGGATCGAGACCAAGCTCCTCAGCCAGCTGTCCAGCGAGCTCGGCGACCCTCTGAGAATGGCCTCGAAGGTAGAGATCCTTCGCTTCCATCGCGTTGATCAGAGTCTCGGCGATGCTCACGGACATGAGCCGCAGCGATTCCTTTTCGGCCTCGAGCTCCGCGGTGCGAAGCGCCACTTCTTCTCGAATGAGCATATCGAGACGACGCATCTCGATGAGCTCGTTTCTCTTGACGAGAGCACGATCGACCGCTTGCTGGAGGTCGGCGAGCTCTACCGGCTTCATCAGGTAGTCCGACGCGCCCGCTGAAAGGACTTCTGTCGCGGTTGCAGCGTCGTTGACCGCGGTCAGCATGATGATGGCGAGATCCTGATCTTTCTCGCGCGCCAGCGGGACGAGCTGAACCCCTGTCATACCTGGCATCCGGACGTCGCACAGCATCAGCGAGAACGATCCACTATCGAGAATCTGCATCGCCTGTTCGCCGGACCCGGCAATCTCGACTTCATATCCGCGGGAGCGCAGGAATTTCCGCAGCGCAAGGCGGATAGTCTCTTCGTCATCGACGATCAGGATCCGAGTCACTTCCTCACCTCGCGGTATAACGGCAACGCAACGGTAAATGTCGTACCGACATCGGGAGTGCTTTCGACTGAGATCGTCCCGTCGTGCGCCTGTATGATCCCGTAGCTGACGCTGAGTCCAAGCCCTGTTCCCTCGCCCGGTGGCTTGGTCGTAAAAAACGGTTCGAACACACGCTCGCTGACAGATGGCGTCATTCCGTGTCCCGTATCCGAGACGATGATGTACACCATTCGCTGCTTCCTCTGCGTAGTTATCGACAGGTGCCGCACTTCAGTGGTCTGCATGGCGGCTTCCGCGTTGACGAGAAGATTGAGGAGCACCTGTTGGAGCTTCTGCTCGTCGCCGCGAGCCCGCGGGTTTGATTCATCGAGCTTCATGTGAACGTCGATCCCGCTCGACCGCGACGCCAGTGCGCGGAGACGCACCGTGTGCTTGACGATCGTATTGACGTCGACAGGAACGTCGCGCGCGTCGGTCTTGCGCGCGAAGAGCAACAAATCGCGAATCACACCGATTGCGCGATCCGCTTCGCGTTTGATCAGACTTACCGATTCGAACTGCTCACCCTGGAGCTTGTCCTCGAGGAGCAGCTGCGCGAAGGTGGATATGCCAGTGAGCGGATTGTTCAGTTCGTGCGCCACGCCGGCCACGAGCTCTCCGATTGCCGCGAGCTTCTCCGTTCGGCCAAGGTGGTCGGCGACCTTTCGCTCCTCGGTGAGGTTTCTGACCCCGATCACCAATCCTACGATGCCGTCGGTCGCATCGCGGATCTGGCTGAGTGTAACAGCCGCGGGAAACTCAGTCCCGTCTTTCCTGCGGTGAACGTGCTCGCCGATCCAGAGCGCCTTGTCCTGCTGTACGGGAGGAATCGTCTGCCGGCGGGATAGCTCGGCGGATGCGACGACGAAATCATCGACGGAGAGGCCGGCGATCTCCGACGGCTCGTAACGGTACTCCTTGATCGCGGCGCTGTTGGCATACTGTACCTTGGCGTCCACGCCAAGGATGAGCACGGGCTGGTCCATCGTAGCCAACGCCGCGGCAAGTGTTCGCTCGCGCGCGTGAGTCCGCTGCTCATCTTCGCTCAGAAGCAGCACATCGATGGCGAGAGCGATCGCCGGTGCGAGCCGCAACAACGCATCGACGTGCGGACCGGTCTGCAGCTGTGCGGTCTCGGATGTTACGGTGAGGACTCCAAGCCGGCGGTCGCTCGCAACGAGCGGAATCGTGATCGCCGGCTCAGCTGGGACGTGCTCCTTGTTGTGAGCTACTTCACGAAGGTTCTCGACGAAAGTGGGCTCTTCATTCTTCCAGGCTGCTCGGACAGCGCTGCGTTCAACCGGAGCAACGATGCCCCTCATCTGCTCGCAGGTTCCACTAGCCGCAACACAGACGAGGGAGTGTCCATCGCGAGAGATCACACCGATCGCCTTCCCGGTCGATGGAACGACCGCATCGAGAATCTTCAGAATGTTCTGACTCGCGTCGGCAACCGTCACCTTGTGGAGAG
>Ga0193699_10000039_pt1 | contig 83618 bp, 80 predicted proteins | sample L3c2metaG_FD_160095 | JGI IMG/M metagenome (GOLD analysis project Ga0193699, IMG submission 160095) | Soil microbial communities from a riparian zone of the East river system, Colorado, United States - L3c2 | ecosystem: Environmental > Terrestrial > Soil > Riparian zone | place: USA: East...
GCCTAGCTCAACAGCATGCAGGCCGGTCGACGCAAAAGGCGGTCATCGCGCCAGCGAAACCGGGTCAGCGACGATTCGCGCTACCAGGTTCGACTTATGTCTCGTAAGGGGTACCTCAGATGTAGAGCCGAATGCGCCGCCTGCCGAGGCGGTGTTTCCATTTGAGGTCGAGGCATCGGTCAAGGAGAGCGCGAATCGCCATTTGCCGCCGGAGCGCTGCCGATCTATCGTTGGTCGTATAGGGCAACGAGAGGAAGCCCAATGCGCTCGACTACGGCCATATGTTCCGCGTCCGCGAGCTCCGCCCCTGCCCCACATGGACTAGGCGCCACGCGGCTTCGGCTCCGAGTCCTGCTCCACCGGTGTGGCTTCGACCGCGATCTTGCGGACGGCGGCGGAGCCGAGGGGGGCCGGGGCTTCAGTTGCGCTCACTCCAGCTCACCTGCAGCGCCGAACGTCGCCGCCTTGCCGGCTGCCCGCGGAAGCTCGTCGAAGAGGCCGAGACAGTCCAAAGGCGCCCGCCGCTCAGCCCGGTCGTCCCCATCCAGGGGGGAAGTGGTTTTGATTTGGCGCGACTCGATCGTCGGGATCGCCGGACGGCTCCTGCGGCCGGTGCCGGTCGCCGCCGCCGGCATGGCGCGCCTTCGACTCTTCCTCACCGATGGAGCCGGGCCACTCTTCAACCCCACCTCCGAATACCTGATGGCAGACGTACTGCAACGGATCGAGGAGGACCTAGATCCCAATCAAGGAGCACGATTATGAAGATGATTCGGCTTGCGATCCTGTTCGTCGCGGTTGCCGCGACTCTCTCGCTCGGGTTTGTCGCGCCGGCGTCTGGCGGCGCCGGGGCCTCGAAGACGACGGTGATACATGTCGTTGAGCGAGCAACCACGGACGCCGTCACGAACGGAGACCCGAACAATGACAAGCTGGGCAACGTTCTGACCTTCGCGAATAAGGTCTACGACAGCGCCAACAAGCGCCAGGTGGGCTCGGACCAGGGCTACTGCATCCGAACGATCGTCGGTAAGGCCTGGGAGTGCAACTGGACGACGTTCCTCAAGTCCGGCTCGATCACCGTCGAGGGCAAATTCTCGGACACCGGCAACACCGTGCTCGCTATCACCGGCGGAACCGGGGCATACGCGACCGCCCGAGGCGAGATGGACCTCAGGTACCACAACAAGAAAGGGACCGCCTTCGACTTTGTCTTCCACCTGATGTAGCGATGGCAGCTGCGGGAGAGTCCAGCCTGATCAACGCGCGAGGGCCTCCGGGCCGACGAGCGCTCAGGTCTTGCTCGCCGGCAGCGACGGTGATTCGAACCTCATCTTTGCCCAGGTCGCGCTGGCAGAGCGAAATTCAGCGCTGCTCCAACCGGGAAGACAAGTACTCCGCTACGGCCAGAACGCTGTAGCGGTGGCCTTTGGGGAGAGGTGATGTCCCAGAGCCCGCTATCCCTGACTCGTCTGCGTGCAGTAGAGGCCCGGCGGGGTGTGAACAGTGTCCCCCTAGATGCGCTCCAGCACTACGACCGGGATCTCGCGCTCGGTCCTCTGTTGGTAGGCGTCATAGTCGGGCCACTCGGAGACCATCGTCTGCCAGATCTCCGACTTCTCCTCTGCGCTCGCCGTGCGCGCTCGTGCCTTGAACCGATCTCCCCACACCTGGACCTCGACGTCGGGATTCTCGGAGAGGTTCAGGTACCAGGCGGGCGGCGCGTCGGAGCCGCCTTTGGAGGCGACGATCGTGTAGGCGTCGCCGTGCGGCGCGTAGATCAGCGGGGTGGTGCGCGGTTCACCGGACTTGCGTCCCGTCGTCGTCAGCAGCAACGTCTGAGTTCCCCGCCACGCATGACCCTCCTCACCGTCGGTGGCCCGGTAGCGCTCAACATGTTCCTGGCCGAAGAGTGGCATCTCCAAAAAGGCTAGCCGAGTCGACGCGGCAGTCGGTACGTGTCGGGATCAAGCCCGTTCGGCACGCTGCTTGGCGGCGTCGAGCAGGCGGCGGGTGACGAGTACATGGCCGCGGGTGCCGATGACCAGGGCCTTGTAGGCCGACCCCTTGAGTCCCGGGAATATCGCTCTGGTCTCAGCGCGAAGGCCGGTACGGGTGGCGTCGAGACGCTCGAGGCGGAAGATCAGGGCGTAGTTGGAGAAGCGGTGGCTGCCGGCAAGCGCCAGCTCCCGGGGTCGCTCGGCTGCTTCGACGTGAAAGCCGGGGAAGGTCGAGCCGGTCGCGAGTGGGCGGGGGCCGGAGGAGTCGACGTCGGCGCAGCCGAGTAGGCGCGCCATCCGCCCGGTCCTCGCGGAGCCGAAGGAGCCCTCGACCACGCGCAGCAATGCTGCCCAGGTGTCCTCCGGATCGGCCCCGATCTCGACGGAGTGCTCGTCGATGTGGGGAAGAGGCGGGATCAGCGCCGCAGCGTTCGCGCGATTCGCGTTTTCAGGTTGAGCGCGGCCAGCATCGCTCGCTCGGGGAGCGATCCGGTCGGTGGCAGAGCGCCGAGTTGCTGCGCCATCTGCGCCCCGTTCATGTAGGCGTCGTTGCGGTGGATCTTGCCGTCGCGGATCCTCAGCACGTCGCAGCCGGTCAGGTCGACTCTGGCGCCGGTCGGGTCCACTCCTTCGAACCTGACTTCGCCGTCGAAAGTCCCGCTTGCGTGCCAGCGCACCGCCGCCAGGTCACCCTCGGCGACGATGTCGAGGATCTCGAAGCGGAAGTCGGGGAAGGCCGCGAAGAGGTCGGCGAACCAGGCCCGGTAGCTGTGCGGCGCGGTCAGCTCGACCAAGCCATGGATCTCACCGGTGCCGCCGACCTCGTAGAACTCGGTCATCGCGTCCAGGTCACGCTCGGCGATCGATTCGAAGTAGGCGCGGGCGACGGCCCCGGCCCCGGTCTCGGTCGGTTGCTCGGTCGCGGGCATGGCAACAGGGTACGGGTTGAGGGCTGCTGGAACGGCGCGGTCTATCCGCCGAGGCGGAAGGCGACGAGCTGCGGCGTCTGGCCTTCGGCGGCGGCAAGACCGGCCGGGGCGATCAGCATGTCGCCCGCGACCATCACTCCCGCGTTGGTGCCGGAAGGGAGGGTTTCCTGCCAGGCGACCCGGCCGGTATCCGTGTCGAAGGCCTGCACGTTGCCGTCGGAGGTGGTCGCGAAGACGAGATCGTTGGCAACGGTGGTGAAGCCGAAGGCCGCTGCGTTGGGGAATTCGTGCTTCCACTTCAGCGCTCCGGTCTTCACGTCCAGAGCGACGAGTTCGCCGCTGAGCGGCCCCGGTTCCTGCCGTTCGGTCTGGGTGACGATTTCGAGCGGGGCGTTGACCACCGGTATGAAGACGGTCTTGCCGTCGGTGGCCATCGGCGCGATCACGCCGCCGAGCGAGCCTGGGTAGACCAGGTACGGCGGCTTCAGCTTCGACGTTTCGCCTCGCATCGCCAGCAGGCCGTCGTCGTCGTGGCCGTTGTGTTTGCCGACCGTTTTCTTCCAGACCGGCTTGCCGGTCTTGGCATCGAGGGCGGCGACGATGCCGGACTTGCCGGCGCCCAAGACGAGTTCCTTGCCGCCCGCCTTGACCAAGATCGGCGGGTTCTGAAAGTCCCAGTCATAGAGGGCATGGGGGGTGACCTGGTAGTACCACTCGAGCTTCCCGGTCTTCGCGTTGAGCTTGACCAGCGCATCGGAGTAGAGGTTTGGACCGGGCCGGCTGGAGCCCCACGGTTCTTCTTCCGTGCCCGGGAAGGGCGCTGGGTTGCCAACACCGAGGTATATCGAGCCGTGTTCGTCGAATGCCGGCGTGTACCAGAGCCCGCCTCCCGAATTGACATCGGGCTTCCCCCAGAGGTTCTTGGGCACGGTGTCGAAATGCCACAGTTTCTTGCCGGTCTTCCCGTCCAGCGCCCAGACGATTCCCACTGCACCGGCGCCGTAGAATTCGCCCACGTTGACCGGCACCGTCGAGACGTAGACGATGCCGTCGTGATAGCCGGGGGCCATGTCGATGCCCTCTTGTTCGTTGCGGATCAGCGGCACGGACCAGACCTGCTTGCCGGTTTCCTGGTCGAGCGCGAAAGCGGAAGTGGGGGTCGCCCCATAGACCATTCCGCCCTGGACGACGACGCCGTTGGGCCCGTGGTCCGGCAGTTCGTATTTTTTCGTCCAGAGCACGTCGCCGCTGCTCGCTTCGATCGCCTGCACGTTGGAGGCCAGATCCTGCGAGTAGACGACGCCTTTGCTGAGGATCGGTGAGGAGGCGTAGCTGCCGAAGGCGCTTTCGGCTTCGATCGGATTCGTCCAGGCGATTTCGAGTTCGTTCACCGTGGAGGCTTTGATCTGACCGCCGGCGTTGCGCGTGTTGGCGGCGTCGCCGTTCGGGTAGCCCGTGCCGTCGTAGCTCACCGCTTCGCCGGCAGAGGAGGAGGAGCCGCAGCCCGTCGCAAGCACTGCCGCTGCGAGCATGGCGACCAGAGCCGCCACAACCCCGCCGTACCCCCGCCCGCCGGTGCCAACCATCATCTCGCGACCCTATTGGATGGATAAAATTCTGTCAAGTATTTACTGATACGTGAGCGGTTACAGACGATGGCTTTCGCTCGTCGAGCAGCGGCTGCAGCACCCGGTTGGCCAGCAGTCCCAGAGCGCCGAGGTTTGCGAAGCCCGGTCCCTGGCTCAGTCCGGCCAGGCCGGGGATCTGCAGCCGGGGCCGCATCTCGCGCAGTTCCAGGTGGCGGCCGATCGGCACCTCGGTTCCCGCCGGCATCTCCCAGATCTGTCCCACCCGGCTCTCGATCTCAGCTCGGGTCTCAGGTGGGAAGAGGTCGCTCAGCTGCGTGAGCAGGTCGAAGCCGGTGCAGTTGACGACGTAGTCGTGCTCGGGTCCGGCCACGCCCTCATGCGACTCGTGACGGAGGCGCACGCCGGCGCCGCCACGTGCCATGGCAACATCGGTGATGCGACCGGTTACGAAGCGGCAGCGGTCGTCGTAGGCGATCGCCGCCAGGCTCGGCGGGTCGAAGACGCCGCGGTCGGAGTGCTTGACGAAGTCCCGTCGGGTCGTCTTGTCGAGCGCGCTCCACCCGACCTCGTCGGGATTGGAGAAGACGCGGTTCTCGAGGAAGCTCTCGCCGCGGCTCATCGGCAGCATCGGCGTGTAGACGGTGAAGTGGGAGCGGGGACGGAAGCCGCGCAGGAACATCATGCAGCTGAGCGCGCTCTCGCCGCCGCCGACGATTGCGACGTCGCAGGCGCTCTCCTCCGGCAGCTGCGCGAACTCCTCGCGCCGGCTGTCGCAGTGGAAGACACGCGAAGCGATGTCCGGCTCATGCGGGAACGCCCGGTGGACGCCGGGTCCGGTCAGGACCAGCGCCGCCGCGGTGTGGCGCGAGCTCCCACTCGCTTCCTCGACCTCGACCACCCAGCGCTCGTCCCCATCCAGCGATACCCGCGTCACCCGGCCTTCGACGTGGCTGACGCCCTCGGTCGCGCGCGAGAGCACCCAGGTCAGGTACTCGCCGTAGTCGCGATGGCGCACCTGCGGCGAGCCGGCGTCGATCCAGCGCGCGTAGCGCCGCCTGGCGACCATGTAGCGCTGCCAGGAGAACTGCATCGTGCGCTCGTCGATCGCCTCGCCGGCCTCGCCGAACTCGCGAAAGCTCTGGTACGGGAAGCCGACGTCCTTGATCGGCGTCACCGCCAGAGGCTCCTCACCCGAGGTCATTCCGTTGCGCCCCTTCCAAGATGCAGCGACCTCGGTCCCCTCCACGACCTTCAGCGAGACCGGCCCGAGGCCGAGCGAGTTGAAGGCGTGGACCTTGGTCGCGATGCCGGCGGCCTTGGCGCCGGCGCCGACTACGAGTAGATCGGACTCGGCTGCCATGGCTCGGCCGGGCTGGGGGCGGGTACGGGCGTGCGCGGCTCGGCGACGACGCGGCCACGCTTGTCGGGGCTGAAGGAGATCGCGCTCCTTCTCGCCCGCTCGGAGTTGGAATCCGCGGGGCGCAGCTCGACCTCGGTCAGCACCGTGCGCAGCACCCGCTTCATCTCCAGTTCGGCGTAGCTGGCGGCGAGGCACCGACGCGTGCCGCCGCCGAAGGGGATCCAGGTGTAGGTGCCGGGCGGCTGGCCGAGGAAGCGCTCGGGCAGGAAGTGACGCGGGTTGGAGTAGATCTCCTCGTTGCGGTGGATCAGGTAGACGCAGGGGGCGACGGTGGTGCCGGCGGGCAGGCTGTAGCCGCCCAGCTCCATCGGCTCCAGTAGGCGGCGGACGACCACAGGCACCGGTGGGCACAGCCGCAGCGTCTCCTGCACCACAGCGTCCATATAGGTGGTCTCATCGCCGGCGATGACCTCTGCCTGCAACCTCTCCAGCTTCTCCGGGTGGCGCAGCAGCCGCTCGAACACCCAGGCCAGTGAGGAGGACGTGGGGCCGTCGGTGAGCAGGGTCATCAGTTCGTCGCGCAATTCGCCCTCGCCAAGCGGCGAGCCGTCCTCGTAACGCGCCTCGATCAGGATCGAGACGATGTCCTGGGGGCTGCTCTCGCCGCCGCGCCGCCGCCTGTCGACCTCCTCCAGCAGCGCCGCTTCGACCGGTGCCATCGCCCCGCGAAACCCACCGCTGCGGGCGAGCCAGCGTGGGCCCAGCGCCGCTGCCATGCTGAGGCGCCTCGGGTGATTGAGTGCCCGGGTCAGCTGGTGCAGCAAGGTCCGCAAGTTCCCCAGCCTTTCCTCTGGGTCGGGACCGAAGACCGAACGCATGATCACCTCCTGGGTGATCGCCTGCATGTGCGGCCAGAGCTCGAATGGCTCGCCGGCCGGCCAGCTCCGCACCCGGCTGCGCGTCACCTCGGCCATCATCTCGGCGTCGGCCCCCATCCGCTTGCCGTGGAACGGCGGCAGCATCAGGCGGCGGCGGGTCATGTGGCCGGGTTCCTCCAGCAGCATCACCGAGCGCGGCCCCAGCACGGGCAGCAGCAGCGGGTTGGCGAGGGCGACGCCGAGGCTGCCGGCCGGGGCGGTGAAGACCCGCTTGACGTCTTCGGGGTCGCAGAGGAATACCCACGTGCCCGAGTGCAGGATGCGCAGGGTGAAGGTGTCCCCGTAGCGCTCCTGGCAACGCTTCATGAACGGATATGGCCGCCGTGCCCAGGCGACCGCCTGCAGGGCACTGGGCATCCGTGGGCCGGGGGGCAGCCCCGCGCTGCCCCCGGCCCTGCGGATGCTTCTCCCATCCCCCTTCATGCGTTCCTGCCCTCTGAGGAAGTCTCCAGTGCCGCCATCAACTCGTCCTCCTCCTTGCAGGTGGCGGCGATCAACAACTCGAAGAGGTCGGCGGCGAATTCCGGCGGCAGTGTTGCCTCTTCGCCCCGCGCCAGGTAGCGGTCGCGCACGACGACGACCCGGCTGGGCTGCATCATCGGGATGCCGTGCACCCGCTTGTAGCGGGCGATGTTCCGGCAGACCTCGAAGCGCTCGCCGAGCAGCCGGGCGATCTCGTCGTCGAGTCCGTCGAGGCGGCGACGGTACGGCTCCAGTCCGTTCTGACTCACGACACCACCACCGCTTCGACCTCCTCGTCGAGCAGCCCGGCCGCGAAGGCATAGCTGCAGGCGGCAAGGGCGTGCAGTGCGTAGCCGCCCTCCTGGACGATGCAGACCGGCAGCCCCGAGGCCGCCAGCAGGCGGCCGATCTGGGCGAAGATCGTCGGCGAGAAGCCCCAGCTCCCGTGCGGGTCGCCCTCGACCGTGTCGTAGCCGAGCGAGACGACCAGGGCCTCGGAAGTCTCCGCCAGGGAGTCGATCGAGCGGGCAACCGCGTCAAGGTAGGTCGCGGCGTTGGGGCTGCCGGTGAACTCGACCACCCGTTCGCGCTCGCTGCTCGGGGTCACCGTCCGTGCGGCGACGTTGGTCACCGGCCAGGCGTGCAGGGAGTGCAGGCTGGCACCGTCCATCTTGGCGACGATCGCCGCAGTGCCGTTCGGGTAGTGCAGGTCGAGGTCGAGGATGCCGACCGGCCCGAGGCCGCCCTCGCGCAGGGTCAGTGCCGCCGCCGCGGCCGAGTTGAGGTAGCAGTAGCCGGCGAACCAGTCGGGGCCGGCATGGTGGCCGGGCGGGCGGCAGAGCGCGTAGGAGAAGTGCGCCCCGCCGACCAGGCGGGCCGCCGCGGTGATCGCCGTGCGCACCCCCTCGTTGGCGGCGGCGACGAGGCCGGCGCAGACCGGGACATCGGGTGGCAGCCCCGGCGCCGCCAGCTCCGGCATCACCACCGGCTCCTCGGAGCGGATCTCCCGCAGCGTCTCCAGGTAGCCGTCGTCGTGCAGCTCGGCCAGCGTCTGCTCGACCTCGGCCGTCGCCGCGTCGGCATCGCCCGGCCGCACCCGCGCGTGACAGACCAAGCCGTTGCGCACCTCGGTCATCCGTCGCCGGTCGTCCATGCCGGGCAGCTTGCGGCCGCCTTCGAGGATCCAGGGGGCGCCGTGGCGGTGGCCGCCGCGCTGCTCGATCATCAGCAGCTCCGCGCTCATGACAGAAGCCGCCGCATCCTCGGCCCCAGGGGCGTGAAGTCGTTCTCGCGGTAGAAGCGTTCGGTGGCGCCAAGCCCGGCGAAGCCTTTCTGCGGCAGGCCGACCTCCAGCCGCGGCACGCCGGCATCGGCCGCCCGCCTGACCAGGGCGAGGACCAGTTCGCGGCCGAGCGCCCTGCTGCGCCAGTCGGGGTGGACCCAGAGGTCCTGGATCGTGCCGTAGCGCCCCGGCACGTGGATCGCGTACTGCCAGCTCGCGGCGAGGATGCCGACGATCGCCCCGTCGTGCTCGGCAACGAGCAGGGCGCCGGCGTCCTCGTCGGCGACCAGCGTCCGCACCCCCTCCTCGAGCGCCGTGGTCGCGGGTCGCTCGCCACCGAGCTCGATCAGCAGCGCTTCGACCGCGCTCGCCACCGCCGGCGCATCGTCGGCCGTCGCCGCCCGCACGCTCATAGCGCCCCGGCGGCCTCCGCCTGTGGCTCGAGCTCCACCGACCAGGCCTCCGGCGCGGCGCTGCCCGTGACCGCCTCGGCGATCGTCGCCATCGGCGCCCTTGCCTTGAGCAGGATCTCGTCGAACTCGTCCTCGGGGTCGGACTGCATGACGATCGCGCCGCCGGCCCCGATCGTCGTCCGGCCGGGTCGCATCACGATCGTGCGGATGACGATGCTGAGGTCCATCGCGCCGTCGACCCCGAACCAGCCGATCGCCCCCGAGTAGACGCCGCGCGCCTCGTCCTCGAGGTCGTCGATGATCTCCATCGTGCGCTCCTTGGGCGCGCCGGTCATCGAGCCGCCCGGGAAGCAGGCGCGGGCGCACTCCGCCGTGCTGCGGTTCGGGTCGAGCACGCCGCTCACCGTGGAGATCAGCTGGTGCACCGTGGCGTAGTCCTCGACGATCATCAGCTCGGGGACGCCGACGCTGCCGACTTCGCAGACCCGACCGAGGTCGTTGCGCAGCAGGTCGACGATCATCAGGTGCTCGGCGTAGGTCTTCTCGTCTTCGGTCAGCTCGGCGCGCAGCGCCTCGTCGCGCTCGAGGTCCCCGGAGCGCGACGTAGTGCCCTTGATCGGACGCGCCTCGACCCGGCGCTCGCGGTCGACCGAGAGGAAGCGCTCGGGCGAGGAGCTGACGACCGCCATCTCGCCGAGCTTCAGGTAGGCGGCGAAGGGGGATGGGTTGCGTCGCCGCAGCAGCCGGTAGAGGTCGAAGGGATCGGGGCCGGCGTCGGTCGAGATCTGGTCGGTTAGGCAGACCTCATAGGACTCGCCGGCGGCGAGCTCGGCCTGGCTGCGTTCGATGTCGGCCAGGTACTGCTCGCGCCCGCGACCGCAGCGGAAGCTGACGTGGGAATCGCCGGCGCCCTCGCTGAGGGCGAGCGGCGTCGCCGGCTCGGGCGGGTCGGCGATGATCTCGCGCACCGCCTCCTCGGCCTCCTCGAGCCAGATCTCGGCTTCCGCCTCGTCGCCATGGCAGAGCGCGACAACATGCGTCCGTCTACGCACGTGGTCAACGGCGACGAGGCGGTTGGCGAGCATCATCACTGCATCGGGCATGTCGGACCGATGCACGTTTGGCGAGCCGCAGTCCGCCTTCAGCTCGTAGCCGAGATAGCCGACGAAGCCGCCCATCAGTCCGGGCGGCAGGTCGGCTGGGGGTGGCTCGATCGCGTGCCCTGCGAGCCCGCGGTCGAGCAAGTCGAAGATCGAGGCGCGCTCGCTGGTCGCACCGTCGGCGCCGTGCCGGGTCGCGGACCCGGACTCGACGTCGTATTCGAGCACGCAGCGGCCGGGGCCGGCGCTGGTGCCAAGGAAGGAGCGCTGGGCGAGCCGCGTCGGCGCGTCGGCGCTGTCGAGCCAGAAGGCGTGCTCGGCATCGCCGAAGAGGCGTTCGAAGAGCGCCTCGGTCGAGGGTTCGCCGGGAATCGAGTGCAGCCGCAGCTCGCTCTCGCCGCTGCTGCGGACGCGCCGCGCGACGCTGCGCGAGGGTGGCTGCAAGGGCCGCTTGGCGCCGCGCCAGCGCGGCGAGCGCTGCCGGCGGGCGAGCTCGTAGAAGTTCTCGACCAGCCTGGCGCCGTGCTCGGTGGCAATCGACTCTGGATGGAACTGGACGCCCCACATCGGCCGGCGGCGGTGTTCGATCCCCATCACGACGCCGTCGTCGGCCCAGGCGGAGACGTTGCCGTCCGGGCCCATGTCGGTGATCGCCAGCGAGTGGTAGCGGACGACGGGGAAGTCCTGGGGGATGCCGGCGAAGAGCCCGTCCTCGGAGTGGTGGATGCGGCTGAGCCGCCCGTGCATCGCCTCCGGCGCGCTCGAGACCTTGCCGGCGAGCATCTGGCCGAGCCCCTGGTGGCCGAGGCAGATGCCCAGCACCGGGATCTCGCTGTAGCGGAGGATGTCGTTGCAGACGCAGAAGTCGTGCCAGCGCTGCGGGTTGCCTGGACCGGGGGAGAGGACGATCGCGTCGAAGTCCCAGCGCGAGAGCGCCCGCCAGGAGACGGCGTCGTTGTCGACGACGATCGGCTCCTCGCCGCTGACCCCGGCCAGCAGGTGGAAGACGTTGTAGGTGTAGGAGTCGTGGTTGTCGACGAGCAGGGTCCTCATGCCGGTGCCTCCAACCCGAGGCCCCGGGCGGCCCGATCGAGGGTCGAGTTGACGACGCGCTGCACGTGCGGCGCCCGCTTTTCTTCGAGCTGCCAGCGGGCGAGGTGCGACGCGTAACGGGCCAGCGGCGCGACCTCGAGGCTCTGCGCGACCCGCCCCAGCAAGCGCCCGTAGGTCTCGGCCTGGACGACGGCGAAGCGGTAGTCGGGGTCGAGCTCGGGCGCGTCGGTGGGGGCCGCGCTGTTGCCGTTGCGCGAGCGGGCCCTGACCAGGTCCCAGCCGAGCGCCTTGTCGTCGGTGAGCAGCTTCTCCGGCTCGAAGTCGACCCGCTTGGTCGCCGTGTGCAGGAGGAAGTAGCCGAGCGCGACCTGCGAGGCGACCTTCTCGGGAGAGGGATGGCCGCGCCTCACCGCGTCCCGCGCCGCGTCGCCCTCGATCTGCTCGTCGATCCACTCGACCAGATGGTCGATCAGCAGCGCGTCCTTCTTGCTCGAGGCGATCTTCTCGCGTTCGCGCGCGACCATGCCGTGGAAGATGTCGTGGTAGGGGTGGAAGCCGTTGCCGCTGTCGGTGTGGACGAGCTCGGCCATCAGCTGGCGGCGGCAGGTGACGTGCGCGAACCACTCCTGGCCGCATACCTGGACCGAGGTCGTGCCGTCGAGGCCGGTATCGGCCAGCCAGTAGGCGAGGGCGCGCATGTGCTGGGTCGGCACGCCGTCGGAGCGCACCAGCGGCATTTCCTCCAGCTCCTCGCGGCCGGTCATGTAGATCACCGTGCCGTCGACCCGCTTCTCCAAGGTCCCCTCCTGCAGCCCGAGCTCGGTCAGCTCGACCACCTCGGGCAGGAAGTCGGACTCGAAGAAGACGCGGTCGAAGTGGATGCCGAGCCGGGCCAGCGTCTTGCGCTGACCGGAGATCACCCAGGCACGCGTCTGCGACCATAGTTCGAGCGCCGTCTGATCGCCGTTCAGCACCCGCTGCAGCAGCTCGTCGGCGCTGTCGTCCTGCACGTCGACCTCGCGCGTCAACGAGTCGGCCGGGTGGTCGGCGGCGAGCCCGAGCGAGGCCCCGTTCTTGACGTAGTCGGCGTAGCAGTAGCCGACGAAGTGGTCTGACTTGACGCCGTTCTCCGCCGACCCCTGCGGGTACTTGCCGCTGCGCACGACCCCCGCCATCGCCTCGCCCATGCTGCGGCCGACGTCGCAGATGATGCTGCGCCGCTCGATCTCGCCACCGGCCTCGCCGAGGGCGTTGCCGAGCGCATTGCCGAGCGCCAGGTTGCGCAGATGGCCGATGTGCAGCGCCTTGGTCGAGTTGGCGTCCCAGAAGTTGAGCGCGAAGCGCCTGCCGGCGGCGACGTCGCCGCACCCGGCCACCGCCTCCTCTCCCTGCTCCAGCGCGGTCCCCCGCCGATCGACCCAGCCGTCGTCGAGGCGCAGCCAGACCTGACTGCCGTCGGATTCGACCGCCTCGACCCAGGGCAGTCCCTCGATCCTCTCCAGATCGTCGCGCGCCGCGCGATCCTCCTGCCAGTCCGGCGAGCGCGGCACCAGCATCAGGTCGAAGCGCTGGTGTGGCCGGTAGGGCGCCCGCAGGGCCCAGTGCGACTGGGTGTCAGCCCCGCCTCCCGCTTCGTCGAAGTAGTCGAAGAGATTGATGTCCATAGTCCCGGCGAACCCATTGCCGATGCACCAGCCGGGGCTCGAACCCGGATCCTCGGCTTACAAACCCGATCCTCTAACCGATTGAGGTACTGGTGCGTATTTGTTTATCGAACAGTTGAGGAACTATTCAATAATTTTGGAGTGTAACAACGGAACGCGACTCGTGTCCATTTGGCAAAACGGATCGCGCTTCTCGCCCGTCTAGTCGGGTGGAGGGACTTTGCGGTCGCGGGGCCTAAGCGACTTCGTAGAGGGGGTCGTCGGAGTCCGGACCCGACCCCTCGACGTACTGGATGCAACGCGAGCGGCAGAGGGCGCGGCAGTGGTAGGCGACCTCCGCATAGGGGGCGCCGGCAGCCTCAACCAGATGGGAGCGGGCTGCAGGCCCCGACTTCAGGAGCTCGAGGATCCGCGCTCTGGTCGGATGCCAGAGTGCTCTCATCTCTTGAGTTGGCACGAGTTCTCCTCTTTGTACTGAATGTAATAGATGGAATTGCTCGATCAGACATCTTTGCTTAATCGTGCCAACTTTGCATGACAAAGTAGACATCTGACACGCGCTGGAGACATTTGTTGTCGCAGTTTCGGGAGAATTGATCGCATGCTGACCGTTGCAGTCACCGGCCCGACCGGCGAGATCGGCAAGTCGTTCATCTCCGCCCTGGAGCGCGCTCCCGAGGTGGAGCGGGTGATCGGCATGGCGCGACGACCCTTCGACCTCGGTGCGCAGGGCTGGGAGAAGACCGAATACCGGCGCGGGGACATCCTCGACCGCGAGGCGGTCGAGGCACTGGTCGCCGAGGCCGACGTCGTCGTCCACCTCGCCTTCGTCATCGTCGCCGGCCGCGGCGAGAGCCGGGAGATCAACCTGACCGGCTCGCGCAACGTCTTCGAGGCCACGGCTGCGGCCGGCGCCAAGCGCCTCGTCTACACCTCCTCGGTCGCGGCTTACGGCTTCCATCGCAGTCTGCCCTCGCTGCTGACCGAGGATGAGCCGGTGCGCGGCACCGCCCGCCATCCCTACTCCGCCGACAAGGCGGAGGTCGAGGCGGAGCTGAGCGCGGCGCTGGAGGGCTCGGCCACCGACGCCTACGTCTTCCGCCCCTGCATCGTCGCCGGGCCGCAGGCACCGCTGCTGCTGGAGCTGGTGCCGTTGTTGAGCGTCGGGCAGAGGCTGCCCGGCCCGGTTCGCTGGGCGCTCGGCAAGGCGCCCTCGCTGCGTCCGGTGCTGCCAGACCCCGGCGTGCCCTTCCAGCTCGTCCACCACGACGACGTCGCCGCCGCGCTCTGCGCCGCGGCAATCGGCCACGGCGAGCCGGGCACCTACAACCTCGCCGGCCCGGGCGAGCTGACCGTCTCCGACCTCGCCGAGGAGCTCGGCTGGCACTCGGTGCCGGCGCCGCAGCTCGCGGTCGGCGTCGCCGCCGAGGCGGTGGCGCCCTTCCTGCCCTTCCTCCCGGCCGAGGCGGCCTGGATCGAGACCGTGCGCCGTCCGGTCCTGATGGACACCTCGCGGGCGCGCCGCAAGCTGCACTGGATGCCGCACCACGACGCTCGCGAGACGCTGCGCGAAACGATCGCCGCGGTGCGGGCTGGCTGAATCGCGACTAGATGGCTGATTCCACGGTCCCCCGGGCGAGGGAGGCTGGCCGTCCTGCAGTCGAATTGGCACACCACGCGCAAAGCGCGTGGTGTGGAACGGAGAGCGCGGCCTGCGGCCGCGCGAAAACCGGATTGCATTTCCGCCGCTTCGCGACATTCGCCTGCAGGACGGCCAGCCTTCCTCCTAGGCGATCATCGGCGCGGCGCAGGCTACGCGGCGATCTCAGGGCTCTCAAAGCTCATGAGACCCTGGGGCTGAGCAGCTCTCGAGGCTCTGGTGGCGCTTGACGGGATGGCGGGTGCGCCTCCGCGGGAATGTCGCGAAGCGGCGGAAATGCAATCCGGTTCCTGCGCGGCGAAGCCGCGCACCAGATTCACCCCAGCGCGCAGCGCTGGGGTGTCAATTCCCGCGGAGGTGCACCCGCAATCCCGTTTACCCCACCCTCTAGCCCTGCGGCTCGATGTTCTGGTTGACGCGGAAGAGGTTGCCCGGGTCATACGCCGCCTTGATCCGGGTCAGCCGCTCGTAGTTATCGCCGTAGCTCGCCTTCACCCGCTCCTGACCCTCGTCCATCATCATGTTGACGTAGGCGCCGCCGGCCGAGTACGGGTGCAGCGCTTCGAAGTAGTCGACGCACCAGTCGCGGATCGCGGCGGCATTGGCGGGGTCGGGATCCACCCCGGCGAAGACCGAGCCCCAGTTCGCGTCGCGGTAGGCCCAGGCGGTGTCGGAGTTGCCGGCGTCGTGGGCGGCGCCGTCGATCGGGTAGAGGTGCATGGTCGACTGCATCGTCGGCATCTCCGGCCCGAAGCGGGCGTGGGCGGCGACGGCCTCGTCGGGAATCTCGTTGACGAAGTCGGCCCGCCAGTACCACTGGTCGCCCTTCGGGTAGAGCGCGTCGAACGCGGTCTGCAGGGCCGCGTGCGGCATCGGCTGCACGCCGTGCATCAGCGGCTCGGGCACGGAGTCGAGCAGCGGAGCCATCGCCGCGGCCGCCTCCTCCTCGCCGCCGACGTAGCACCAGACGATCCCGCAGACCTTGCGCAGGTGCAGCTCCTCGGGGAAGGGCGGTGCCGGCGGCACCGAGGTGTAAGCGAAGAAGCCGTTCAGCTCGCGCGGGGCTGCGGGCAGGAACTCGCGGTAGGCGGAGAGCACCTCGGCGGATTGATCGATGTCCCAGAAGGTCGGGCCGCCGATCACGGTTCCGACCTCGTGAAGGCGGAAGAGGAAGGAGGTGACGACGCCGAAGTTGCCGCCGCCGCCGCGGATCGCCCAGAAGAGGTCGGCGTTCTCGCCCTCGGCGGCACGCACCCGCTCGCCGTTCGCCAGTACGACCTCGGCCTCGAGCAGGTTGTCGATCGTCAGGCCGCACTTGCGGCTCAGGTGGCCCATGCCGCCGCCGAGCGTGAGGCCGCCGACACCGGTGGTCGAGATGATCCCGCTCGGGGTCGCCAGCCCGTGCTCGCCGGTCGCCGCGTCGACTTCGCCCCAGGTGCAGCCGCCGCCGACCCGCACCGTGCGGGCACCGGGGTCGACCTCGATCTGCTTCAGGCCGGCGAGGTCGATGACCACGCCGCCGTCGCAGGTACCGAGGCCGGCGCCGTTGTGGCCGCCGCCGCGCACCGCCAGCAGGACATTGTTCTCGCGGGCAAAGGAGACGACCTTCGCCACGTCGTCGGGGCCGGCGCAGCACGCCACCAGCGCGGGACGCCTGTCGATCATCGCGTTGTAGACCTGACGGGCCTCCTCGTAGTTGCCATCGGCGGGGCCGATCAGCTCTCCCTCGAAACCCGGGATGTCCATTGCACTGGTGGGGGTGTTCACGATTTCTTCTCCTTGCTCCGTCGATTCCGTATCTCGATCGAGGCTAGGCGCCGTAACCGGCTCTGTCATGACCGGAGTTGACCCAATTCCGGCCGGCAGGCAACGCCTATGTCCACGACGGACTAGTCAGACCTGACTATGGTGTGCCTGTGGGCGACTCAACGCACGATCTCCCCGGGTCGCTTCGCCTCGCTTCGGCCCTGCCGTTCGTCGGCCGTGGGGGCGAGCTGACCCGGCTGCGGGCGCTGATGCCCCAGGCCGAGGGCGAGGGGCGCCGGGTCGCGCTGCTCGCCGGCGAGCCCGGCTCGGGCAAGAGCCGGCTGGTGCGGGAGTTCGCCGCCGCCGCGGCCGAGGACGGAGCGCTGGTCCTCTATGGAGCGGCGGACGCGGTCGTGCGAATGGCTTACGGCCCTTTCGTCGCAGCACTCGACCGGCTGACCCGGGTGGTCGACGAGGAGGAGTTGCGCGCCGCACTTGGCCACGGTGGGGGCGAGCTGACGCGGCTGCTGCCCGACCTGGCCGCGCGGTTCGGCGAGCTGCCGGTGCCGCTCGAGGCCGATCCGGACACCGAGCGCCTGCGGCTGCACACGGCTGTCGCCGACCTCCTCGCCGGTGTCTCCCGCGCCCGGCCGCTGCTGCTCGTGCTCGAGGACGTGCACTGGGCGGATGCCCCGACCCTGCTCCTGCTGCGCCACCTTGCCCAGAATGCCGTCGACGCGCGCCTGCTCCTGCTGGCTACCTTCCGAGATACCGAGGCCGACGTGCCGGCGGAGTTGGCCGACACGCTGGCCGACCTGCGCCGCTCCGACGAGGTGGAGCGGCTGCGGCTGGCCGGCCTGTCCAACGCCGAGATCGGAGAGTTCGTCCAACGAGCTTCCGGCTGCGATCCCGGCCCCAGGTTGAGCGAATTGGCCGAGACGATCCAGGGTCTCACCGGCGGCAACGCGTTTCTCGTCTGCGAGCTGTGGCGCGCCCTTGACGAGACCGAGGCGGTCGAGGTCTCGGCGGGCGCGATCCGGATCGCCCAACCGCTGGACCGGCTCGCCAGCCCGGAAAGCGTCCGCGAGGTGACCGGACAGCGCCTCTCCCGCCTCGCCCCCGAGACGATCGAGCTGCTCGAGCTGGCGGCCACCGTCGGGGCCGAGTTCGAGCTCGACGTCGTCCGCCGCGCCGCCGGTCTGGCCGAGCCAGAGCTCCTCGCCGCGCTCGAGGCGGCGGTGGCGAGCGGGATGATCGAGGAGCTGCCCTCGCAGAGCCTCTCCTGCCGCTTCACCCACGAGCTGGTGCGGCGGGCGCTTTACGACGAGCTCTCGCGAGCGCGGCGAGCCGAGCTGCACCTTCGTGTCGGCGAGGCGCTGGAAGCGGCTGGCGCTGATTCCGGTCGGGCCCTTGCCGACCTCGCCTACCACTTCGCCGCTGGGGTTCCCTTCGGCGGCAGCGAGCGCGCGGTCGAGCACAACCTGCGCGCCGCCCGTGCCGCCGCCGGGGCGCTGGCTTTCGAGGAGGCCGCGCGGGGCCTGCGCACGGCGATCGAGATCGGTGTCGACGATCCGCCCGCCCGTGCCGAGATCTTCCTCGAGCTGGGCACGGTCAGCCACCGGGCGGGCAAGGCGCCGGAGGCTTTGGAGGCGTTTGTCGCGGCAGCGACGATCGCTCGCGAGCAGGGCAGCGCCGAGCTTCTCGCCCGTGCCGCGATCGGCTACGAGGACGCCTGCTGGCGTCCCGGCCTGGCGATTCAGGACTCGATCGAGCTGCTCGAGGAAGGCATCGCCGCCCTGCGCGAAGGAGACGACGAGCTGCGCATCGGCCTGCTGGCCGGCCTCGCTCGCGCCCTGGATTTACAGGGCGAGCGCGAGCGCGGCGCGATCGTCCGCGGCAACGCGGTCGCCCTGGCTCGCCGGCGCGGTGACCGCTCCGGGCTTGCAAAGGTGCTGGTGCGCTCCTACTGGTCGCGCGGCACGAGCTCGCTGGAGGAGATCCTCGCGATGCTGACCGAGGCGAGGGACTTGGCGGAGGAGCTGGGCGACGCCGAATTGCGCGCCGACGCGACGGCCTGGCGCGTGCCGACCTTCGTCGCCCTCTGCGACCTCGACTCCGCCCGCGCCGAGGTCACCGTCCTGCACGAGATGGCCGAGCGCACGGCGCAGCCCTTCATGCTCCACGTCGCCGCGCACTACAGCGCCGCGATCGCCGTCTGCGACGGCCGCCTGGAAGAGGCCGAGGCGATGGCGCAGCGCTCCGAAGAGTGGGGCCGGCTGATGAGCGGGCGGGACGCCTCCGGCACCTACGGGATCCAGATGTTCAGCATTCGCCGCGAGCAGGGCCGCCTGGCCGAGCTGGCGCCGGCGGTCAGGCTGCTCGCCGGCGATCCCGAGCGCGTCGGCCCGTGGCAGCCCGGCCTGGTCGCCGTGCTGACCGAGCTGAGGATGGAGGACGAGGCAAGGCGGGAGCTCGCCCGCCTTGCGGCGGGGGGCATCGACGGCTTTCGCGACTCGCTCTGGCTCGCCACGCTGGTCTACCTGACCGACGCCAGCGCCGCCCTCGGCGACGAGGCGATGGCCGCGATCCTCTACCCGGAGCTGGAGCCGCTTGCCGGCGGCAACGTGATGATCGGCCATCTGGTCGCCTGTTACGGCGCCGCTGACCGTTACCTGGGCATGCTCGCCGCCACGCTGGGGGAGGCCGAGAGCGCCGAGCGCCACTTCGAGGCCGCCCTGGAGCTGAACCGCCGCATGGAGACGCCGACCTGGGTCGCCCACACCGCCTTCGAGTACGCCCGGTTCCTGCTCGGCTGCGGGCGCGAGCGGCGCGAGCAGGCGGAGGCGCTGCTCGGCGAGGCTGGGGCGCTGGCCGAGCAGGTCGGCATGGCCGGCCTGCTGGCCAGGATCGACTCGCTCGGGGTCGTGCCACCCGGCGGGGCACTCCCGGCCGGGCTCTCGCCCCGCGAGGCGCAGATCCTCGAGCTCGTCGCCCGTGGGCTCAGCAATAGAGAGATAGGCGAGGCGCTGACGATCAGCGAGCACACCGCCGCCAACCACATCCGCAGCATCCTGCGCAAGACCGAGTGCGCCAACCGCACTGAGGCCGCCTCCTACGCTCACCGTCACGGGCTTGCCTAGTCAGGCACCCCTTCCCTGACCGGTTCAAAACCCCGCTACGATCCGGACATGGCGCTTTACATGATCGAGCGCAGCTTCGCCGATCAACTCGATCTTCAGGACGACGACGTCGAGCTGATCGAGGAGATCAACGGCGACGAGAGCGTGCGCTGGCTCTTCTCCTTCCTCAGCGCCGATCGCCGCCGCACCTATTGCCTGTATGAGGCGCCGTCCCCCGATGCGATCAGGGCCGCCGCCCGCCGCGCCGACATCCCGGCCGACGAGATCGTCGAGGTCGGCCCCGCCACGCCCCAGTTCGCCGGTCGCCTGCGCGACTGGGCCGACGCGGTCAACTGAGCGCTGTCCATAGCTCGAGACCGGCCTGGCGCGCCTCCTACACTTTGGAGGATGTCCAGGCCATTCGAAGGCGACTCCACGTTCACGCTCTACAGGCGTGGGATCGAGCTGCTCGAGGAGGCCGACTTCGAGCAGGCGACCAGGCCGCTGGAGATGGCCGCCCGCCGCGCGCCGGAGAAGTCCTCGGTGCGCGAGGCGCTGGGCCGCGCCTACTTCCGCTGCGGTCGCTTTGCCGCCGCCGCGGCCGAGTTCGAGGCCGTGGTCGATACCCACCAGGTCAACGACTTCGCCCACTTCTGCCTTGGCCGCGCCCTGGCCAAGACCGGTGAGACCGAGCGCGCCCGCCACCACCTTGCGCTCGCCGCCAACCTGCGCCCCGACCGGCGCGACTACCGCTTCTACCGAGACCTGCTGGGGACATAGCGCCGCCTCCTCTGCTCCCGGACACGGCCAAAGAATCAGATATGGATGGCCGTGTCCTCCCGCGTCCGGGGGCGGCTTTGGCTATAGGCCGGCGGTCAGGTGGCCTACGTTGCGCTTGCTGAAGTAGGGGCCGAAGGTGTGCCGGCGGTCGCCCGGTTTGCCGTAGCTGGTCAGGCCGTCGATCGCCGTGCCACCTTCGATCAGCCAGCCGCCGCCGCTGGCGCCCGGCACCCAGTGGCAGCCGATCGCGATCGTCGGCGGGCCGGGGATCCGGTAGGTGAGGATGTCGTCGCCGACGTAGGAGGAGTCGCAGCCCTGCATCCAGCGCGAGCTGCCGGGATAGCCGAAGGTCTGGAAGTCCTGTTTGCGACTGAGGTCGGTGGCGATCGTGGCGCCACCGCCGACCGCATCGGCGACGTTGACGCCTTCGGCGTTGGGCGTGGTCAGGATCGCCCCCATGTCGTAGTTGGGGTTGCCGAACTTGACCCACTGCTTCGGTGCGAAGACCGAGTCGCGGTGAGCGATGAAGGCGCCGAAGGGCGCCGTGCCGCCGCTGTATGCGGGGACGAACTCGAGCAGGTTCGACCAGGCGCTGTGGCCGTTGGGCGGCTGCGGGCCGGAGTTGACGCAGTGGCCGGCGGTCAGCACGAGTTTGCGGCTGGCGCTGTCGATAGCCGTCGCCGAGCAGAAGCCGCCTTTGTTCCCCTGGCGGACGAAGAGGCGACCGTTGACGGCGAAGGGGGCGACGGTCGGTTCGGTCACGTGGGCGAAGCTGGCGAGCGCGGTGCGGCTGGCACCCGCCGCCGCGTCGAGCGGCGGCGTCGCACGCATCCGCGCCGCCGTCCAGTAGTTGGCGGTTCGCGCCGTTTCGCCCGGGCTTGCCGCGGAGGCGGAGTGGAGGCGGGCTGCGGCGCCGGCGCCCGCGGGTGCGGCGAGCACCGCGAGCAGGAAGGCGAGCGTCGCGAGCGCACCGGCAGCGCGAGACCAGGCGCTGTGCGGGCCCATTCCCATCGAAAGGGGAGGATAGAGCTAGGTGAGCAGCGGGATCACACAGCGGTAGGCGTGGGCATCGCTTGGACCGCCTGATTTGAACAGGCCTGAGTCGATTGCGGCTCCAGCAGAAACGGTCCCTACGGCGTAGACGTTTTTGAATGTGAAGCTCACAATGTCACTCGACCACTCATCGCCCGAGTCGAGGTTGACGCCGAGCTCTTCGGCAAAAGCGGCGAGTTGCAGCGCCTCTGGCAGGGTGCCGCCGCGGGCGGCGCATTTGCGTGCCGCGGTTGGGGCGTCGACGGCGCTGCTCGCCGAGCTCTCCCAGCAGGCGCCGGCGAAGGGACGCGTGCCGGGCAGGCAACCGACGCTGTGCCCGTCGATCGTCTTCGCGTCGACAGCATTGACGGCGTTGAGCGCGGTCTGCGCGTCGACTGCGCTCCGCGCCGTGTCGGCGAAATCGGCGTGGGTAGCGCTCGGCACCTGGCCCAGGGTCAGCTCGTTGATGTCGGCGCCGGTCAGAGGACCGCTCGCCGCGCTGCCCCCGAGGACGCCGGGCATCAGGCGGTTGGCCGCGATCGAGTGCGGCTTCACCCGGTTGCCGGGAATCGACTTCGCCCTGATCGCCCTGCCGTCGAGCTTCGCCTTCTTCGCTGCGTAGACGCTGCCGCCGAGCGCGACGAACAACGCAATGACCGCAACTACCAGTGCCGGCGAGTGCCGCCAGATCCCCTGCTTCATTTCCCCTCCGTAAACGTCCCGGTTTCCAGATCCGGGACGACCCTAAGCCGGGGCGTCGGGACAATCCAAGCGAGACGGACGAACGTTCAGGAGCGCTCGATTACCCGTCCTCTGCTGCCGCCGCTTCAACCGCACCGCATCGCTGCAGGACGGTCGCGTGGTAGGCGACCACGCCCAGCGGCAGGTCGAACGTCTTCGCCAGTTGCGCGGGGCTGAGCGGTGCGGCCTCTTCGCTGATCTCGCGAAGCAGGCGGCGTCGTAGGGGGTGTGCCATCGCCTTGACGAGGATCGCGCGGCTGCGCCGGCGGGTCGGTCTCCTGCGCGGCCGGGGCTGTTCGGCCTTGGCCGTCCGTTTGCCCGGCCTGCCCTTCCTCCGGACGCGCCGGTTCCTGCCCCGTCCCCCGTTTGCTTCTTTCATCTCGCGCATCCTCTCTCAATCCAGATCGGCCCAAACGAACAGGGCGTTAAGGAATTTCGGCGGCAGTGTAGGAATATTTAGCGTCGTTTTCACATCGAATGTTTAGACCAAACGTTTCGGGTCGCATAGCTGGACGGATTTGAAGCTGTGGGGAGGGGCGGGTCGGTCCCGAACCGCGCGGCAGTACTCGCCGGCGGCTCGGGACCACTGATGGCCGGCGGATCAGCCGCCCTTGGAGATCGAGAAGACCGGCATGGTGGTCTCGCTAGCTGCAAGCTTCATCGGCTCACCCCCTTTGGGTAAATGCTCTAAAAAACCAGAGCGTTTTTAGGAGCCGATCCGAACTTCAAGAGACTCAGACAGTTCCGCTACAAAACCGAATAGACTTTGCGTCAGCACTCAGATAAACGGAGAGCACTGGAGGGCTTTGTGGCGTACTACTTGAAAACGGAGAAGGAGTCCAAGTGGCCGCTCATGCTGCGCTTGTCCAAAGTGTTCGCGGATCCGCTCCGAATGAAGATCCTGGCTGAGTGCAATATGCGCGAGATGAGCCCCAAGCTGTTCTACAAAGAGTTTGGCGGGGGCTCTCTTTCCAGGGTTTCGCGTGCCTTCGACGTCCTGGCCGAATATGGCTGGCTCGAGCAGACCAGGACAGAGACCGGAGGGAAGCGGCGCGGTGCAGTCGAGCACTTCTATCGCGCGACCGAGTCCGCTGTGTTCGACGAGGAGCTATGGCCTGAAGTACCCGACTCGATGAAAGCGCTGGTCAGCTGGAGGATCCTCGAGACCTTCAATGGAAAGGTGAAAGAAGCGATGGAGGCGGGGACCATGGACACTCGTGGAGACCGCCACTTCAGCTGGATACCTTTGCGCCTGGATCTGCAGGGTTGGAAAAACGTTATCGCGAAAGTCGACGCGATCTTCCACTGGCTCTTCGAGGAGCAGGAAGAGGCGAACTTGCGCATGGCCGAGTCCGGCGAGAAGCCGATCCCGATGACCGTCGCTCTCGCCGCCTTCGAGTCGCCCAAGGACACCGAGAAGCAGCCGTAGCCTCCGGCAGCCCTACCGCGGGATAGACTCGCCCGCGTACATACGGTCGGTGGTCAAGGGAAGTCCGGTGCGAAACCGGCGCGGTCCCGCCACTGTGACCGGGCGAAGGGTGCTGCGGGCGCGCGTTTTGCGCCAGCCACTGGGGGCGACACAGAGCCCCCGGGAAGGTGCGGCAGCCCGATTCCCGGAAGCCAGGAGACCTGTCCCCGGCCAGCCATGACAACCCTCGAGGAAAGGGTGGCTTAAATGCCAAGACTCATTCCATTCCGTCTGGCCGCCGTGTGCGCGCTGGCTTTCACCCTGGTGCTTTTGACTGCCGCGATCGCCGTGGCAAAGGTCCCCGCCGAGCTGCGCGTGGTCGGCGGCGGCAAGACCATCGCCGAAGCGACGCTCAAAACCGGCGCCACCTCGGTGCCGACCAGCCGCAAGGCGACCTGCTTCGGCAAGGGCACTGCCGGCAGCGGCAAGACGGCGACGATCAAAGGCGCCACCGCGCTGGGCCTGCTCGGCCAGGCGGCGAAGTCGACCAGTGCGCTGAAGCCACTGCTGCTCACCGATGCCTTCGACTTCGGCTTGGGGATCTGCGGGGTCGGCGACTTCAAGGCGACCTCGAAGCTCTCCTGGTACCTGAAGGTCAACCACAAGGATCCGGAACTGAGCGGCGATGCAGTGAAGCTCAAGGCCGGGGACGAAGTTCTCTGGGCCCTGGAGCCCTACCCCTACCCGAACGAGCTGTCGCTGGTTGCGCCCGGCGAAGCGAGTCCGGGGGTGCCGTTCGACGTCCGCGTCTTCTCCTACAGCGACAAGGGCAAGCGCAAGCCGGCCACGGGGGCGACGGTGACGGATGCGCTGACCCCGACCGATGCCGAAGGCCGGACGACGGTGACCCTGACCGGGGCGGCCACCCTGGTCGCCATCCACGGCAAAGACATCCCGTCCAACCAGGCTGCGGTCTGCGTGAGCGGGGCGTGCCCCGCGGGTTGACCCCGTGAGGCGGGGCCGTGGCCCGGCGGTCGCGATCGCGCTGCTCCTTGCAGCGGCGCTCGCGGCCGCCGGCTGCGGTTTCGGGCCTGGTTCTGGGGTCGGCGAGGTTTCGCTGACGGTGACCCGGGACTACGGCTCGGAGCAGATGCAGCGGGTGGCAAGCGACGAGGCTTCGGAATCGGACACGGTGATGCGGGTGCTCGATCGCGAAGCGGAGATCTCGACCCGCTACAGCGGCGGCTTCGTGCAGACGATCGACGGGCTCGAAGCGGACGAGCGGTTCGGCCACTCCTTCGACTGGTTCTTCTACGTCAACGGGGTCGAGTCTCCGGTGGGCGCGGCCGATTTTGCCCTGCACGGCGGTGAGGCGATCTGGTGGGACTACCGCAACTGGTCCGCTGCCCAGGGGGTCCCGGCCGTGGTCGGCTCCTGGCCGCAGCCGCTCCTCGCCGGCTACGAAGGGAAGTCGCATCCGGTGGCGCTCGAATGTCGCGGGGCAGGGGCTGCCTGCGGCGCGGTCCGGCGCAGGCTCGACGCAGCCGGCATCGCGCCGGCGGCGGGTCCGACCGACGATGCGATCCGGGTCCTGGTCGGCCCCTGGGCGCGGCTGCGGGACGACCCGGCCGCGGCGCAATTAGAGCAGGGCCCGCAGGTGAGCGGCGTCTTCGCCGACTTCACCCCGCGCGCCGGCGACTACCAGCTGCAAGGGCTCGACGAAAGCGGCGCGCCGGCCCGCAACTTCGGCCCCAGCGCCGGCCTCGTCGCCGCCACGCGCCGCTTCGACGCGCCGCCGGTCTGGCTCGTCAGCGGCGCGACCACGAGCGGCGCACTCGCCGCCGCCGGACTGCTCGACACCATCCGGCTGCGCGACCATTACGCCGTGGCAACCGAAGGCGGCCAGGAGACGCCGTTGCCACTGCGATGAGATCGCCCTTTGCCTACACGCCGCGACCGGGCCCGCTGCAGGTGGCTTCGCCGGGCGCCGCCGTCACCTATCTCGGCGCCCTCGTTGCCGTCGCCTTCCTCTACTCGAACCCGCTGGTGCTGGCGGCAGTGGGGGTCGCCGCGACGCTGGCCGGCTGCACCGCCGGGGCCGGCAGCGCCGTGCGCATCGCGCTGCGGATGGGCCTGACTCTGGCTCTGCTGATCGTCGTCGTCAACGTCCTGGTCGTCGATCGCGGTGAGACCGTGCTGCTGCGGCTCGGCCAGGCGCCGCTGCTGGGCCGCGTCGACATCACCGCCGAGGCGATGGCCGAAGGCGCGATCCTGGGCCTGCGGGCGGGAGTGGCGATGATCGCCTTCGCCGTCTACTCGGCCTGCGTCGACCCGGATCGCGTGCTGCGTGGGCTGCGCCCGGTTGCCGGGCGCTCGGCGCTGACCGCGGCGCTGATCTCCCGCCTCGTTCCCGTAGCCGTCGCCGACGCCACCCGCCTGCGCGACGCCGGCAAGCTGCGCGGACCGGCAGCAGCGCCTCTAGGCCGCGCCGCGCTCCTCCGTCGCCTGATGGCCGGCTCGCTGGACCGGGCCGTCGACGTGGCAGCGACCCTAGAGCTGCGCGGCTATGCGCTCGAACCACCTCGTCGTCACTCGCTTGTTGCAGCATTTTCCCCACTATGGGGTGGACAACCCTTCACCAAGCGGTCCAGGTACGACCGGCGCTTCTACTGTGTCGGTGTCGTAGTGCTGATCGCGGCGATTGCCGGACTGGCCCTGGGCGCGGACAGCTTCCACGCCTACCCGACTATCGAGGTAGGCCTCGGTCCCGCGACCGTAGCTTTCTCCGCGCTGATCGTCCTCTCCGGTTTTGCTCCGAGGCGGCGCGATGCCTGAGCTTTCCACCCCGCCACGCGCCGCACCGGCCCTTGCGATCGAGCGCCTTTCGTATTTCTATCCCTCCGCTGCGCGCATCCGACATTCACCACACCAGGAGGGGGTGAATGTCGGATGCGCGCTTCGCGACGTCTCGCTGACCTTGGCCCCGGGCGAATTCGCCCTCCTGGCCGGACGCTCCGCTTGCGGCAAGACGACCCTGCTGCGCGCGGCCTGCGGCCTGGTGCCGCACTTCCACGGTGGCGAGATCGAGGGCAGCGTTCATGTAGCTGGGATAGACGCGATTGCAAGCGGTCCGGGAGAGCTGGCCGCCGCGGTCGGCTACGTGGCCCAGGACCCGGAGACCCAGATCGTCTCGACCACCGTAGCCGCGGAGATCGAGCTGCCGCTAGAGATGCGTGGCGACCCACCGGCGTCCCGGGCCCGCGCCGTCGAGGAGGTGGCCCTGGCCCTTGCGATCCCACACCTGCTTGGCCGCACGGTGGACACCCTCTCTGGAGGGGAGCTCCAACGAGTCGCCCTTGCTGCAGCGCTGGTCACCCGCCCCAAACTGGTCCTCTTAGACGAGCCCACGTCCCAGCTCGACCCCGTAGCGGGCGACGAGTTGATCTGGCTCTTACGCCGCTTGAACGAGGAGTGGGGCGTAACGATCCTCCTCGCCGAGCACCGCCTAGAGCGCTGCCTGGCCGCCGCCGATCGAGTGATTGCCATGGACTCGGGATCCGTCTCCTTCGACGGCTCTCCGAGAGACTTCCTGGCTTGGGCACAACAAGCCGACATCGCCCTGGAGACCCCAGCCGCGCGTCTCTTCTCGCTCGTGGGAATAGAGCCCCTTCCCGTCGGCGTTCGCGATGCCCGCAGCATCCTCCGAGACAAAGGAGTCGCTCAGGGACGGAGGGACGGGGGTCCCCCGGCAGAAACTTGTGAGCCGGTGGGATCAGCGCCCCCGCCAAGCGCCGAGCGCGGGTTTCGGACGGGGGACCCCCGTCCCTCCGCACCCGCCGAAGTACGCAACCTCTGGGTAGAGCTGTACCAAGGAGACGAGCCCCACGACGTGCTGAAGGGCATCGACCTGAAGATCGACCGCAGCGAACGCGTAGCTCTCATGGGTCGCAACGGTGCGGGCAAGAGCACGCTGCTGCGAACGCTGGCGGGTCTCATCGAGCCGGTGCGAGGGAAGCAGGAGGTCTCTGGCGGGATTGCGCTACTGACGCAGAATCCCAGCGACTACCTGGTTCGCGAGCGGGTCGGTGACGAGCTGCCGGGCGACGAGGGCCTGGCGGCCTTGCGGATCGTCGGGTTGGAGTACAAGGTCGACTCCGACCCGCGCGACCTCTCCGGGGGCGAGCGGCAGCGGCTGGCGCTGGCGATTGCGCTGGCCGGCCGCATGGACGGCGATGAGATGCCCGGCCTTGTCGCTCTCGACGAGCCGACGAGGGGCATGGACCGGGCTCGCCGGCAGGACCTGGTTGAGCTGATCGAGGGATTGGCCGGTCGCGGCGCGGGCGTCGTAGTCGCCACCCATGACGTCGAGTTCGCCTCAGCTTTTGCGGAACGGGTGGCGCTGATGGGCGACGGGGTCGTGATCGCCGACGGCAGCGCCGCCGAGATCCTCTCCGGTGGTTGGTACTTCGCCACCGAGGTCGCGCGCATCCTCGACCTGCCCGGCGTGATCACCCCCGAGCAGGGCGCCATCAGCCTCGACCGGGAGCACCCGGGATGAGCTGGGAGCTGGCCAGCTTCCTCATCCTCGGCGCCGCCCTGCTCGGCGGCTTCGCCTGGTATGAGCGCTCGCGGCCGACCTCGCAGGTCATCGCCCTGGTTGCCGCCCTCGCGGCGCTCGCCATCGCCGGCCGGCTCGCCTTCGCCGCTCTGCCCAACGTCAAGCCGACCACCGACATCGTCATCTTTGCCGGCTATGCGCTCGGCCCGGCGCCCGGGTTCGCGGTCGGCGGCCTCGCCGCGCTCGTCTCCAACTTCTGGTTCGGGCAGGGTCCCTGGACCCCGTGGCAGATGGCGGGCTGGGGGATGTGCGGGATCCTGGGCGCCGGCCTGGCAGTCGTGCGCCCGCGTGCGGGACGCCTCACCCTGGCCGTCGTCTGTGCCCTGGCCGGCATCGCTTACGGCGCTCTGCTGAACTTCTCCTTGATGGCGACCTACGGAGGCGACCTCTCATGGCAGCGTTTCCTTGCCCTGGAGTCCCGTGCCGTGCCCTTCGACGCTGCCCACGCGATCGGCAACGCCGCCCTCGCGCTGGTCGCCGGCCCGGCGATGATCCGGATGCTGGTCCGCTTCCGCGAGCGGTTCGAGTGGCACGCCCCGGCCGTGGCCTCGGTGCTGCTGCTGGCGCTTGCACTGGCCAGTGTGCTTCCGGCCCGCGCGCAGGCCTCTGAAACGAGCCGCGCCGCCGAGTGGCTGGTCGCGGCGCAGAACGCCGACGGTGGTTGGGGATCTGCGCCCGGCCACAATTCGGCCACGGATATGACCGCCTGGGCGACGCTGGGCCTCGAGGCATCCGGGCGCAACCCGCTCGACATCTCCAGTGGCGGCCACAACCCGGTCGGCTACCTGAGCAGCCACGTCGACGAGCTGAGCAGCCCCGGCGACTACGCCCGTACGATCCTCGCCCTCGAGGCTGCCGGCGTCGACCCTCATGACTTCGGCGGTCATGACCTGGTCTCGGCGCTGGCCGAGCAGCGCCGCAACAACGGCTCCTACGAAGGCTGGCCGGGATCGACGGCCTTCGCGGTGATCGCGCTGCGGGCCGGGGGTGGGGGTGGCATCGACCAGTCGATCTCCTGGCTTGCCAAGGTCCAGAACGGCGATGGCGGCTGGGGTGACGTGCCCGGCTCGCCTAGCACCGCCGACGGCACCGGCGCCGCGATGCAGGCGATGCCCGACAGCAGCGTCGCCAAGCACGGGCTCGGCTACCTGCGCAATGCCCAGCGGCCCAGCGGCGGCTTCCCAATTGGCGCCTCCGGCGCGGTCAACGCCCAGTCGACCGCCTGGGCCGTGCAGGGGATGGTGGCGGTGGGCACCGACCCCGCCTCGGTGCACGAGCGGGGCAAGAGCCCGCTCGAATATCTCGCCGCCCGGCAGGACGCCGACGGCCACTACCGCTACTCGGCGTCGAGCGATCAGACGCCCGTCTGGGTCACCGGCCAGGTGCTGGCGGCAACTGCCGGCGACTCCTTTCCGGTGTCTCCGGTCCCGCGCGCCGCGCCCACCCCGCCGCCCAGCGGTGAACTGGGCTCGGCGACCCCGGTGGTGCCGGCGCCCAGCGACTCGGCCCAGGAACTGCTCGAATCGCTCAATCAGACGGGCAGCGCCGGCAGCGCCCCGCAGGCCGGCGGCGGCAGCAGTCCCTCGACCAGGCCGCCGGCAAAGGGAGGCGGCATCGTTCCGGGCCTTCCGCAGGGAGCCATCCCCGAGGGCGAGGAAGCGGAATCGGCTCCCGCCGAGTCGGCGGCGCCTCCCTTCGAAGCAGGCGACAACCCCGGCCCCAAGCCCTGGGCACCCCTCGGCATCGGCCTTGCAGCCGCCGGCGTAGCCCTCGGCAGCGTACTCTTTCTGGGCCGCCGTTTCAGCTGGTAGCCGGCGGGCTATACGCTCGCGAGATGGACGTCGAGACCGCGATTCGCACTCGCCGCACCCACAAGGCCTTCGGGCCGGAGGCGCTCTCACGCGAACAGATCGAGGAGCTGCTCGAGCTGGCGCGCTGGGCGCCGAATCACAACCTGACCGCGCCCTGGCGCTTTCGCGTCGTCGGGCCGGGGGCGCTGGTGCGGTTGAAGGAGGCGGCCGGACCCGAGGGCGCAGCCAAGCTCGACCGCGCTCCGACGCTCATCGTCGTCTCCTGCGTGCTCTCAGGCGACCCGGTCCAAGACGAGGAGGATCTGCACACGGCCGCCGTCGCCTCCTACATCGTCCTGCTTGCCGCCCACGCCCGCGGCCTCGCCGGTTACTGGCGCACGCCCGGCCTGCTGCGCTCGGCCGAGGGCCGCGCCGCCGTCGGCCTGCCCGAAGGCGAGCGCTTCGTCGGTCTCCTCCACCTCGGCCGACAGCGACAGGAAAAAGAGCCGCCGGAGCGCCCGCCGGTGGCCCAGACGACCACCTATCTCGACTGATGGTCGCCCGATGCTGACGCGTGCCGCAGCCCTGGAGGAGATCGCCGGCCGGCGCTTCGAGGTGGTCGTGATCGGCGGCGGCATCACCGGCGCCGGGGTCGCCCTCGACGCTGCCTCGCGCGGCTACTCGGTTGCGCTGCTGGAGCGCGGCGACTACGCCGTCGGCACCTCCAGCCGCTCCTCGAAGATGGTCCACGGCGGCCTTCGCTACCTGCAGAACTTCGACCTCGGCCTGGTCCGCGAGGCGCTGCTGGAGCGCCAGCTGATGGTGCAGCTGGCGCCGCACCTCGTCTACCCGACGCCGTTCCTCGTCCCCTCCTTCGCCGAGGAGCGGCGCGACCGCAAACTCGGCATGGGGCTCAACATGTACGACGTGATGGCGACCACGCGGGTCGGCCGCAGCCGTCGCGAGATGCGCTCCTCCAAGGACGAGGACGCGGATTTCTACTGGTCGCCCGACCGCCACCGCACGATCGACCGCGAAGAGGTCCTGGAGATGGTGCCCGCGTTGGAGTCGCGCGACCCGGGTGGCGCCTACCTCTTCTACGACTGCCAGACCGACGACGTGCGGCTGGTGCTGACGATTCTCGGCGAGGCGGAGCGCTTCGGCGCGGTGATGCTGAACGGCGCCGAGGTGACCGAGGTGCTGACGCACGACGGTCGCGCAGTCGGCGTCGCCGCGGTCGAGGCGGAGTCGGGTGAGCGCTTCGAGGTCGAGGCCGGGAGCGTCGTCAACGCGACCGGCGTCTGGGCCGACCGGATCGGCGCCGAGGTGGCCGACGAGGAGGACGTGCCGCGGATCTCACCAAGCCGCGGCACCCACGTCCTGCTCGACCGCGACGACCTCTCCACCGGCAGCGCCGCTTGCATCGTCCCCGCCGGCGAGGGCCGCCACATCTTCGCGCTTCCCTGGTACGGCAGGACGCTGATCGGCACCACCGACAACGATTACGAGGGCGACATCGACCACCCCCGGCCGGGCGAGGGCGACGTCAAGTACCTGCTCGATGCGGTCAACGCCTTCTTCGGCATTTCCCTGAGCGACTCCGATCTGGTTGGCGCCTACGCCGGCGTGCGACCGTTGCTCTCCACCGGCGATCCGAAGAAGTCGGTCGACATCTCGCGCAAAGCCGAGCTGTATGAGACCTCGTCGGGGATGCTGACGATCACCGGCGGCAAGCTCACCACCTGGAGGCGGATGGCGAAGCAGACGGTCGATCGTCTGGTCGAGCGCGAGGGCCGCGAGGCACCCTGCCACACGGCGGAGATCCCGCTTGGCATGGAGGCACGGCCGGAGGATCTGGAGGCGCCGGAGGGAGTGGGGGAGGCGACCATCGCCCAGCTCAAGTTCCGCTACGGACACGCGACGCGGGCCGTGCTGCGCCTCGCCCGCGAGGAGCCGAAGCTGGCGGCGCCGATCGTCCCCGGCCGACCCGACCTGCTGGCCGAGGTGGCGATCGCGGCGCGGCTCGAGCAGGCGCGCTGCGTCGCCGACGTGCTCCTGCGCCGCACCCGGCTCGGGCTCCTGGCGGCGCCACAGCTGCGCGGTACCGACGCGGCCCGCTCGGTTGCCGCTGTCCTCGGCGAGGAGCTCGGCTGGTCGCGGCGGCAGGTCAAGCGCGAGGCCGAGGCCTGGCCGGCGGCACTCGCCGAGGCGGGCACCGACGCCGCGGCAGCCGGAAGTGCATCGCGACGGCCCGGTTGAATAGCCTGCAACCACGATGACGAAAGCCGAACTCGAGTCCAAGCACATTGCCGAGCTGCACGAGCTCGCCGCCGACGCCGGCGTCGAGCGCTACCGGATGCTGCCCCGCGCCGAGCTGATCGACAAGCTCGCCGGGGGAAGTGGCGGCGGGGCGCCGAAACCCAGCCGCGAGCGTTCCGGAGGGGACTCGGGTCAGCGCCGGCAGCGCAATCGCAGTCGCAAGCCTCGCGAGGGGGGAGGCGACCGCGAACCGCGGGGCGACCGTCAGGAGCGCAAGCCGCGCGAGGGTCAGAAAAGCGAGCAGGAGCAACCGGCTCCGCCGCGCGAGCCCGCCGCAGCCGCGCCTGCCCCTGCAGCGCCCGCCGCGGAGCGCCCCAAACGCAAACGGCGCCGCCGGCGCTGGGGCCGGCGCCCCAAGGGCGTCAGTGTCCACGACCTGCTCCTGCCCGCCCGCTCCGGCCGCCAGGCGATCGTCTACGCCGAGAGCCGCGCCGCCTGCACGGCAATGCTGCGGGAGGTGGCGGCAGAGCTGTCCGGCGCCTCTGAGGGCCCCGACCCGATCGCCCTGCTCGTCGACCCGACACCGGAGGAGCTCGCCGACTGGAAGCGCGAGGCGCCCAAGGCCGAGATCGTCTCCGCCGGCAAGGCGAAACACGCCGAGGACGCCCTGGCACAGGCTCGCTCCCGGGCCGGTGCCGGCGAGGACGTGATCGTCCTGATCGACTCCCTGAGCCGCTTCGCCGAGACCTTCGCCGGCGCCGAGGAGGCCCGCGAGCTCTTCGACGCTGGCCTCGGCGCCACTACCGGCTCGCTTACGGTCGTTGCGGCAATAGAGAGAACTGGCTGAGGTCGTCAGACCAAGCAGATCAAGGACGCAGGCCGTGTGGCGTGCTCCGCACGCGAACGGCCGAGGACGCCGAGATGCGCCGGTCAGACGGTCTCAGCGGCGGTAGGCGATGCGGCGCCAGGAAGGCTCTTTGGAGAGCTCGATCAGCTCGTTGCTGCGGTCGGGCTGGACGTAGCCGAAGGTCTGCGTGGTGTCGTCGAAGACGACGTCTAGCTCGCCCTCCTTGACCCGCTGGTCGAGCCAGGCGCCGCGGAAGACGAGGCGACGCAGCCAGTGGATGAGGCTGCGGTTGGAGGGGCCGACCAGGTCCTCCCAGTTGAGGTTTATGTGCTCGCCGAGCTCTGAGCTGGGCTCGGAGATCTCGCCGTTGACGGCAAGGTCGAGCAGATCGTCGAGCTCCTCACGGCTCAGTCCCTGCTGGACGAAGCCGAGTTTGACCGCGGCCTGCTCGACGCGCTGGCCGAAGTCCTCCTCGTTGAAGGCAAAGCGGAGCTCTCCGTACTCGAGCACGTAGTCGGAGCCCGACTCGTAATTTTCTCTGCGGGTCGTCTTCTTGTTCATTGAGTTGAAGCCCATCCGCCGTCGCCAGCCCAGCAACGGCAGATGCTGGATCATGCCTGTCATCGTAGTCCCGTGTCTCCAGACGGCGGCCGCTGAACGAGGTTTTGCGCGTTAAGGCGGTTCCGCGGGACTGCCTTGGGGGGAGGACTTGCGTCGCTGTGGGCTTGCACCCTTATGGCTCCGATCGCTCGGCGGCTGCGCCAGCTTCCCGTTGTTGACCTGCTCGGGTACGAGGTTCCCGTCGCGGTCGGCCTTAAGGTCCGCCTGGTCGGCCTCTCGCACCTCGACCACGAGCGGGCCGGGGTGGGGCTGCTGATTCCGCGCTGCCGCAGCATCCACACCTTCGGCATGCGTTTCGCGCTCGATCTCGTCTTCCTCGACCGCGACGGCCGGCCCTGCTCGGTGAGGGGAGGAGTGCTGCCGCGCCACCTCGCCTGGGATCGCCGGGCAAGCGCCGTGCTCGAGCTGCCCGCTAACTCCGGGGCTTTGCCGCTCTCGGCCCGGTGAAGGGGGGAGAGTTTTCGTCTCCGCGCCCTTAGAGGGGCCATGCTTCCCCAGAGACGAGAAATCGCCAGCGTCGTCGTCTGCGAGGACGACACCGCGACGCTCGAGCTGCTCTGCGACAACCTGGTCGCCGATCGCTTCGGCGTGCTGCCGGCGCCGAGCGCTTCCGATGCGCTGCGCCTATGCCGCTACAAGCAGCCGGACCTGATGCTGCTCGACCTGACCCTGCCCGATGCCTCGGGTCTCGACGTGCTGCAGGAGATCCGCGAAGCGGACGGCATCGTCTCGCGCTTCGATCCGCGCCTGCCGGTGATCGTCCTCAGCGGGCGCGGTGCCGATCAGGATCGCGTGCGCGGTCTCGAGTTCGGGGCCGACGACTACGTGGTCAAGCCCTACGTCTACTCGGAACTGCGGGCACGGATCGCGGCGGTGCTGCGGCGGGTGGACCAGCGCAGCAGCGGTCCGATGCGGGTCGGCGACATCGTCGTCGACCCGGGCCGGCGCCGTGCCTGGGTCGGCGGGCGCGAGGTGCGGCTGTCCAAGAAAGAGTTCTCGCTGCTGCGGGTGCTAGCCGCGGATCCGCACCGGGTCTTCTCCAAGCGCGAGTTGCTGGGTGAGGTCTGGGGCTACCGGACGCCGACCAAGACTCGCACGCTCGACTCGCACGCAAGTCGTCTTCGGCGCAAACTGGACCCCGAACGGGCGCGCTTCGTAATCAACTGCTGGGGCGTCGGATACCGCCTCCTCGACGGATGACGGAGCTGGCCGAGATCGTCGCCGGATGGCCGCTCGCCGCCACGATGGCGGCCGTTGCCGCTGCCCAGGGACTGCGCAACGGTCGCCGTCGCGGCGCCCTCAACGCAGCGCTGCACGAGCTGCGTCGCCCGTTGCAGGCGATTGCCCTGGCCGGCGCCGGCGGCCCGGTCGGCTCGCCGCCGGCGGTCGAGAGCTCGGTGCGCCTGGCCGCGGCGGCACTGGAACGGCTCGACCGCGAGGTGAATGGCGGCGGCTCGCTCCGGCGCCCGCCAGAGGCGGTGGAGGTGCGGCCGCTGCTCGAAGCGGCGGTGCGGCGCTGGCGGGCCCGGGCGAGCCTCGGCGGCGGTTCGCTGGGGCTGCGCTGGCGCGCCGGGCGCGCGGTCGTGATCGGCGACCGGGTCGAGCTCGCCCAGGCCCTCGACAACCTGATCGTCAACGCGATCGAGCATGGAGGGCCGGCGATCTCCATCGACGCCAGGCCGCACAAGGGCCGGGTGCGGATCGTCGTCGCCGATTCGGGTCGCGCCGCGCGGCCGGATGCCCGTCGCGACACGCCGGCTGACGTAATCGCCCGTCTCTCCGGGCGCCGGCGTCATGGCCACGGTCTCGCTGTCGTCCGCCAGGTGGCGGCGGCCCACCGGGGGCGCTTTGCACTGCGGTGCGCCGAGGCCGGGTCGCTTGCCCTGCTCGAGCTTCCGCTTGCGAGCGACCGCGGCTCTCTTGCGGCATGAGCCGGCGCAGGCGGGCGCTCGCGTTCCTGCTGCTGGCACTCCTCGCTGCCGCCGGCGCCGCCGCGATCGCCGACGGCTACGGAGCAAGCGCCGTCCGCGGTTACGGTCCGCTGCGACCGGTGGTCGTGCTCGGCGCCAGGATCGCGGCCGGGCAGCGGATCGGGCCGGAGGAGATCGGTTCGACCCTCACCGTGCGGCGGGTCCCGGACAGGTTCGTCCCGCCGGGAGCGCTGGTCGCGCCGGGAGAAGCACTGGGTCTGATCGCCCGGGCACCGCTGCCCGCCGGTTCCTACCTGCTCGCCGCGCAACTCGGCATTGCCCGCAAGGCAAGGCGCGAGCGGCCGAGCCTCACGGACGGGCGACGGCCGGTTGAGATCGCCGTAAGCGGCGCCGACGCGCTGCTGGCAGCCGGACCCTCTCGGCCTGGGTCGAGGGTCGACGTCGTGGTGACGAGCGAACCGGCTGGCGCCGGGCCGGGCCGAACCTACGTCGCCGCGCCCCACGTGGCCCTGCTTGCACTGCGGCCGGGTTCCGAAGGCACAGGACCCGGGACGACGGCCGCGGCGACCCTGGGTCTGACCAAAAGCCAAGCGCTGCGGTTGATCGCCGCCGAGAGCTTCGCCCGCAAGGTGACTCTCCTGCCGGAGGACTGACTCAGGTGGAGGCGCGGCAACGGCACCTGGAGGACCTCGCCGATTCGTTGCGCAGCCGGCTGATCGAGGCTCGGCGCGAAGCCGCCGCTGCCGGCGCACCGCCATCCGAGGAGCTGGCCGCAGAGGTGTCCAGCCTCGTGCAGCGGGAAGCGGCGCTGCTCGGCTCCGCGGATCGGGAAGCGCTCGTGGCCCGCGTGCTGCGCGACACCGTGGGCCTCGGACCGCTGGAGGACCTGCTCGCCGACCCCAGTGTCGAGGAGGTGATGGTCAACGGGCCAGGCCAGGTGTATGTAGAGCGCGGCGGGCGAATCGAGGCGACCGCTGCCTGCTTCGCCGACGAGGAGGAGTTGCGCAACGCGATCGAGCGCATCCTCGCGCCGCTCGGCCGCCGGATCGACGAGCTGAGCCCGATGGTGGACGCCAGGCTCGCCGACGGTTCGCGCGTCAACGCGGTGATCCCGCCGCTTGCCATCGACGGGCCGTCCCTCTCGATTCGTCGCTTCGGCGCCAGCCGGCCGCAAGCGCGCGAGCTGGTCCAGCTCGGGACCCTCTCTGAGGCCCAGATCGAGCTGCTCGAGCGGGCGGTCGGCGAAAGGCGCAGCGTCCTCGTCAGTGGCGGTACCGGCTCCGGCAAGACGACCATGCTCAACGCGCTCTCGGGCTTCGTCGCGCCCGAGGAGCGCCTGGTGACGATCGAGGATGCGGCCGAGCTGCGCCTGCAGAGACGCCACGTCGTGCGTTTGGAGAGCCGGCCGGCGGGGGTCGAGGGAAGGGGAGAGGTGACGATTCGCGATCTGCTGCGCAATGCGTTGCGGATGCGGCCCGACCGGATCGTGATCGGCGAGGTGCGCGGCGCCGAGGCGTTGGACCTGCTCACCGCGCTCAACACCGGCCACCGCGGCGCGCTCTCGACGGTGCACGCCAACTCGCCTGCCGACGCCCTCGCCCGTCTGGAGACCCTGGCCCTGATGGCCGGGCTGGGACTGCCGCACGAGGCGATCGCCGCTCAGGTCCGCCGCGGCATCGATCTCGTCGTCCACCTCGAGCGGTTCGAGGACGGCTCCCGCCGGGTCACCGAGATCGCCGACGTGGCGGCGGCCGGATGAGCGGCGCCCCGGGGGCGCTGGTGCCGATTGCCGGCGCCGCCGCGGGGGGCTTGGCGGCGCTTGCGGCTCGCGAAGCTGTGCTTGCCACCCCAGCCGTCGCGCAGTGGTTGCGGCTTGCGCTGGAGCCATTGCGCAGGGCGGGGGAGGAGGGCTACGTTCCCTCGACCGTGGAGCGGCGCCGGCTCGCGGCGGTCGGCGCCGGAGCGGCGTTGCTCGGCGGTTGGTTCCTGGCCGGGGCGATAATCGCGGTGCCGCTGGCGGTCGCCGGTCCCGGGTTGGCAGGCTGGGCGGTGTCGAATCGGCGGCGCCGCTATCGGCGCGCCCTCGAGCGCGCTCTGCCGGAGGTCGCGGCGGCAATCGCGGATTCGCTCGCCGCCGGCCGTTCCCTGCGCTCCTCGCTGCCTGCGGCAGCATCCTCGGTCGACGGTCCGGCCACGGTCGAGCTCGCTCGGCTGGGGGCAGAGCTGGGGTTGGGGGCGCCGACGGTGGCGGCGATCGAGGGATGGCGGCGGCGGATGCGCTCGGCAAGGGTCGACGCCTTCGCCATGGCGCTGCTCAGCCAGCAGCGCGCCGGCGGCGACCTCGCCGGCCTCCTGCGCCGCTTCGCCGATGGGGCCGCCGAGCGCGACCGCGCCGCCGACGACGCCCGCTCGGCAACGGCGCAGGCGCGCTTCACCGGTCTGCTCGTCGTCGCGATGCCGAGCGGCGGCGCCCTCTTCGCCGAGCTGATCCAGCCGGGCTTCCTCGCCAAGGTATTGGGCGCTCCGGCATCGGCGGTGTTGCTGGCGCTGGCCGCCGCGCTGCAGCTCGCCGGCTTTGTCCTGATCCGGCGCTTTGCACGGGTGGTCGAGTGAGGTCACGTGCGCCACTGGCACCGAAGCTGGCCTGCGCCGTGGCGGGTGGGATCGCGGCGATGGCAGCGGCCCCCGCGGCGCCGGGTCGCATCGCGTGGCTGGTCGCGGTCGGAATGCCGGCTGCCGGCTTTTTTCTGCCTGACGTATTGCTGGAGCGCCAGGCACGACGTCGCCATCGCCGCCTGATTGCCTCGCTGCCCGATGTACTCGACCTGCTTGCGATCGGTTCGGCCGCGGGCCGCAGTCCGGCGGCGGGCTTTGCCGAGATCGCGCGCTCCGGCAGCGGCCCGCTCGCCGACGAGCTGCGCGTCACGACGGCCGAGCTCGGCTGCGGACAGCCATTGGCCGAGACCCTCGCGGCGCTTCGCCGGCGAGTCCCCGGCACCGAGATCGCCTCCCTCTGCGCCTCGATCGAGCGCTCGCGCCGCCTCGGGTCGCCGCTGGCGGACCAGCTACGCCGTCAGGCCGCCTCGCTGCGTCGCGACCAGCGCCGCGCCGTCGAGGAGCGAGCCGCCCGCGCCGCTCCCAAGATCCAGCTGGTGGTCGCCCTGGTCCTCGTCCCCTCGGTGCTGCTGATGATCGCCGCCGGCCTGATCGCCAACGCCGACATCCTCCTCGGTGACTTCTAGCTACTCCTGAGCCTCGTCGCGCAGGCGCGTGGCGACCGCGGCTGAGGCGGCGCGGATCGTGTCCAGCTCGGGCGCCTTCTTCTTGTGGCCGTGGACGTAGCAGCAGAGGGTGCCGTCGACCAGCTCGAAGGCGAACTTCTCCGGGGCCGAGTCGGTCAGCCAGACGATGAAGGTGGGGGAGAAGAGCCGGCGCAGCCGGACCGCATCTTGGCCCTCGCGCACGAAGATCTCGTAGCGCTCGTCGAGAGCCTCGCTCTCCAGCTTGACCCGTTCTTTGGAGCCGCGGAAGACGTCCTCGACCTTCTCCAGGGCACGCAGGCCGGACTTGCGCTGGCAGTAGAGCTCGGGGACGAAACCGGTGCATTCGGGCACCTGGGCGAGGCCGACCGTGTAGCGGTAGTAGTTGGTCTGCCGGTTGCCCTCGCTGTCGGTCGTCTCGTCCTCGTAGGTATAGAGAGCGAGGAGGCCGTCGACCCCGGCGGCGAGAGGGCCGGACATGGAGCGCTCGGCGTAGCGGTCATCGCCCTTGCGCAGCAGCGGCGTCGCCGGCGGCAGCGGTCCCCTGCCCGCCAGCGCCAGTCCGCGCCGCGCCGCGTAGGCAGAGAAGAAGGCATCCTCTGCCTGGGAATCGGCAATCGCGAAAACCACCAGGAGGCCGAGCAGGAGCGTTGCGGCCGCCGCCGCGGCGCCGATCGCCGGCCCGAGGAAGATCGCGCAGGCGACACCGGCGGCGATAGCGAAGATCGCGAGCAGTGCCCAGGTGAGCGGCTTGCCCAGCAAGCGTTTGAAGTGGAAGCCGCGCAGGTCGTTGGCGTCGTCGGGCGTGGCCGGGCCGGCTGCGGATGGGGCGACTGTCTCCTCGGTTGCGCTCATCGACGTGGCGAGCCTAACCGTTGCAATCGAGGTTGCGAATGGGACGCCAGTTTGAGCTTGTGTTGCAAAGTGGGAGGAAGTGGGGTACTGTGGCGCTCGAGTTGAAGCCCAGGACCGGGGTGGTGAGGCTCCTCCCACCTCATCACTCCGGTCCTAACTCTTTTTCCGGCCGCAGAAAGGACCACGGGGATGGCATTTCGGGGTCTCTACGAGCACAGTCTCGACTCCAAGGATCGCCTCACGGTTCCCTCTCGCTTCCGGGCCGCGCTCTCCGACGGGATTGTTCTGTCCAAGGGCTTCGACCCCTGCGTCTGGGTGCATACGACCGGGGAGTTCGAGCAGCTGTCCGACCGCTTCCTCTCGCCGCACAGCCCCTTTGGCAAGGACGCACGCAGCCTGCGCCGCCGCTTCCATGGCGGCTCTTTCGACGAGACGCTCGACTCGGCCGGCCGCATCCGCGTGCCCAAGCCGCTGATCGAGCACGCCGGTCTCGCCGGCCCCTGTGTCGTGATCGGTGCCGGCGAGTATCTGGAGATCTGGAACGCAGAGGCCTGGGCGAAGCAGGAGGAGGAGCTCGACGCCTCCGCCCCCGAGATCGCCGAGGGCCTCGCCTCGAGCGGAGCGGCTGCCTGACATGCAAGCCCACGCCGAGCGTGCCTCGCTGTCCGACCGAGGCCATCGCTACACCGGACCCCACAGCGCAACCCTTACCTATATGCCGACCGAGCACGAACCAGTCCTCGCCCCCGAGCTGACCGCTCTGCTGGCGCCTCAGCCGGGGCAGATCGCCGTCGACTGCACCTTCGGCGGCGGCGGCCACGCGCGCCGGATCGCCGCGGCAATCGGGACGGAGGGGACCGTGATCGGAATCGATCGCGATCCCGCGGCGACGGCCCGTTTCGAGCGCTTCGCTGCCGAGGTTCCCTGTCGGACCCGCTTCCTCAGCAGCGACTACTCGGCAGGTCTTCGGGCCCTGCGCGGCGAAGGCATCCGCCCAGACATGGTGTTCATGGACCTCGGAATGTCCTCGATGCAGGTCGACGCCAGGGAGCGGGGGTTCTCCTATTCCTATGACGCGCCGCTCGACATGCGGATGGATACGCGGCAGGAGTTCAGCGCCGCCGACCTCGTCAACGAGTGGCCCGAGTCGCGCATCGCCCAGGCGCTGCGGCGCTTCGGCGAGGAGCGCTACGCCGGCGGGATCGCACGAGAGATAGGCCGCCGCCGGCCGTTGCGGACCACCGCCGAGCTGGTCGATGCGGTCAAGGCCGGAATGCCCGCCTCAGCCCGCTTCGGTGGCGGCCACCCGGCCAAGAAGACCTTCCAGGCCATTCGCATCGCCGTCAACGGCGAGCTCGACTCGCTCGACGACGCGCTGCCGACCGCCTGGTCGATGCTGCCGATCGGCGGGCGCCTTGCGGCGATCTCCTTCCACTCGCTCGAGGATCGCCCCGTCAAGCGCTTCCTGGCCGATCGCGCCCGCGGCTGCGTCTGTCCACCCGAGCTTCCGGTCTGCACCTGTGGACGGGAGCCCGAAGCCGAGCTGCTCACGCGCCGTGCGATCGCGCCGGAAGCCGCTGAGATCGCTGCCAACCCGCGCTCGAAATCCGCCCACCTTCGCGCCGCGGTCAAGATCGCCGATGCGCAAAGCGCCGGGAGCGCCGCCTGATGGCTGCCGCCGCGACCGTCCGTAAAACCGCCTCCGCTCCGACCCAAGCTCCGCGCCGCAAACGGCCGCTCGTCGTCGCCTCGGGTCGCACTGCCCCCGCCCGCAAGCCGGCGCCGGCGCGCCCCAAAGCGCCAGTCCGCCGCCCAGGTGGTCAGCTGATTCCGATCGCCGTAGGCACCGCGACCGCCGTCCGCAACCTCCCCGACTCGAGCCTGGTGGTGCGGATGACCCGTGGCCGCGCCTGGATCGGGGTGCTGGGCGTGCTGCTTGTCGGGATCGTCGCCCTCAACGTGATCACGCTCAGCCTTGCCGCCGGCGCCGGCCATATCGATCAGAACGTCCAGGCACTCGACGAAGAGAACTCAATCCTGCGCAGCCGTGACGCGCAGCGGTCGGGAGCCGTGCGGATCGCTCACGACGGCGCCTCGCTCGGGTTGAGCGCGGCGGCTGTAGATCAGGTCGGCTCGGTTCAGGCAAGTTCGCGCGACGTCGAGACCGCGGTGCAACGCCTGGCCGCCGCCGGAACGGCCTACTGAGGGCGATGCGCACGATCGAGCGCCGGATCGGTCTCCTCTTCGCCGGCTTCCTGCTTTGCTTTCTGGCAATAGCTGGGCGCGCCTTCTGGCTGCAGGGCGTACAGGGGGCCAAGCTAGCCTCCGAGGCCGCCTATCAGCAGACCGACGACGTCACCGTCCCCGGCCTGCGGGGCAGTGTGCTCGATCGCTTCGGCAACCCGCTCGCGGTCTCCGAAGACGCGAAGACGATCTACGCCACCCCCTACCAGGTCAAAAAGCCGCGCCAGACGGCGGCGAAACTGGCCTCGATCCTCGGCTTGGAAGAGGATGAAGTGCTGAAGAGCCTGAGCGAAGAATCGGGCTTCTCCTACGTGGCGCGCAAGATCGACGTGCCGAGCGCGGCGCGGGTCGCCCGCCTCGAGCTGCCCGGGATCGGCGAGCTGCCGGACAGTAGGCGCACCTACCCGCAGGGTGACCTGGCGGCGCAGACGATCGGCGCCGTCGGCGAGGAAAACCAGGGCCTGACCGGCATCGAGATGGGTGAGGACTCGGTTCTGCACGGCACCGACGGCGAACGGCGGATCGTCAATGACGCCCTGGGGGAACCGATCCGGTTGGAAACGGTGAAGGAAGCCAGCGACGGCGAAGACCTGCAGCTGACGCTCGATCCCGCGATCCAGAAGGAGACCGAGCAGGCATTGGGCGAAGTCGGCGAAACCTACGCGCCAAAGGGCGCTACGGCGATCGTGATGAACCCGCGTAACTCTCAGCTCCTGGCGATCGCCAACTGGCCGCCGGTCGATCCGAGCGACCTCGAAAACGCCAACCCCGACGACCTGATCAACCGCGCTACCGGCTTCACCTACGAGCCCGGCTCGACCTTCAAGGCGTTCACCGTCTCGGCGGCGCTGGAAGAAAGGCTGGTTTCCCCGGAAACGACCTTCACCTTGCCGCCCCAGCTACATGTCGCCGACCGGATCATCGAAGACGCCGAGGCACGAGGGACGGTGACTTTGAGCGTCGCCGAAATCCTCTCCCACTCCTCCAACGTCGGCGCGGCGACGATCGGCCTGCAGCTCGGCGCCGAAAAATTCTCCCGCTGGATCAACCGCTTCGGCTTCGGCCGGCCGACTGGCGTGCAGTTCCCGGCCGAGGAACGGGGGCTCGTACCGCCGCTGGACGAATACTCGGGCTCGACGATGGGCAACCTGCCGATCGGTCAGGGTCTTGGGGTGACGCCGATGCAGATGATCGCCGGCTACGCGGCGATCGCCAACGGCGGCATGCTGCGGTCGCCGCAGCTGGTCGAGAAGATCGGCGACGAACCCGTCGAAGAGCCACACGGGCACCGGGTGATTTCCCCGGTCGTTGCCGAACAGGTGCGGACGATGCTCGAGGGCGTGCTTGCGCCGGGCGGCACCGCGTCTGAGGTCAGCGTGCCCGGCTACACCCTGGCCGGCAAGACCGGCACCGCGCAGGTGGCCGAAAACGGGACCTACTCCGACACCAAGTACATCGCTTCCTTCATCGGTTTCGCCCCGGCGCAGGATCCGCGCTTGCTGGTTGCGGTGGTCGTCGATCAGCCGCAGGGGGAAATCTACGGCGGGTCGGTTGCGGCGCCGACGTTCGGCAAGATCGCGGCGTTCGCTCTTCCATATCTCGGTGTGCCGCAGGAATAGGTTGAGTGGGATCCCCGGCCTAGAATCGCCTGCGTGAGATTGGATGAGCTCGCTGGCGTAGCTGGGTCGGCCCGGATTGTTGGTGACGGGTCCGCTGGGGTTGTGGAGCTTGCTTATGACAGCCGCAAGGTGGGGGCCGGGACGCTTTTCTTTTGTGTGCCTGGGGAGAAGGTCGATGGGCATGAATTTGCTGCTGCCGCGGTGGAGGCTGGAGCATCTGGGCTGGTGGTTGAGCGCGAGCTTCCCGAGCTCGAGGTCGCGCAGGTGGTGGTCGAAGACGCTCGGGCCGCCATGGCTCCGCTTGCTGCTCGCTTCTACGGAGATCCGACTGGCGAGTTGATGGTGGCTGGGATCACCGGGACCAACGGGAAGACGACTACGGCGTTCCTCTTGCGGGAGATTCTGGAGACGGCAGAGGTGCGGTGTGGGTTGCTGGGGACGGTCAAGCAGGTCGTCGGCGGGGTCGAGGAGGAGGTCGAACGGACTACCCCCGAGGCGATCGATCTTCAGGGGACCCTTCGGCGCATGCTCGACGGGGGAGATCGGGCTTGTGCGATGGAGGTGTCCTCGCATGCGCTCGCTCTGCACCGAGCAGATGAGATTCATTTCGACGTCGCGCTCTTCACCAACCTGACCCAGGACCACCTCGACTTCCACGCCGACATGGAGGACTACTTCCGCTCGAAGCGGCGGCTGTTCGAGCTGGGGCCGAAGACCGCGATCGTCAACGTCGACGATCCGTATGGGCGGCGCCTGGCGGAGGAATTCGAGTGCGTCACCTTCTCGGCAGAGGGCGGCGATGCCGACCTCAGAGCGGCCGACCTCCAAATCGAGACGCGGCTGCCGGGCGACTTCAACGTCGCTAACGCGCTTGGCGCCTACGCCGCCGCGGTCTCCATGGGAGTGGATACGGACGCCGCGATAGCCGGCTTGGCGCGGGCCAAGCCTCCACCCGGTCGCTTCGAGCCGATCGACGAGGGACAGCCGTTTTCGGTCCTCGTCGACTACGCGCACACGCCCGACTCGCTGGAGAACGTGTTGCGGGCGGCGCGGCGCTTGGGAGAGGGGCGGGTGATCTCGGTCTTCGGCGCCGGCGGCGATCGCGACCGTGGCAAGCGACCACAGATGGGGCGTGCCGGTGCCGAGCTGTCGGACCTGGCGATCGTCACCTCCGACAACCCCCGATCCGAGGATCCCGAGGCGATCGTCGCTGAGATCCTCGCGGGCATCGAGGATCGCGGTGGGGTGGAGGAAGAGGTCGACCGGCGCGCCGCGATAGCGCTCGCGCTTTCGCGTGCCGAGCCCGGGGACACGGTCGTGATTGCCGGCAAGGGTCACGAGCAGGGGCAGGAGTTCGAGAACGGGCGCAAGCTGCCGTTCGACGACCGCGACGTGACCCGCGAGGAGCTGCGCCGGCTGTGAACCTGACCCCCGAACAGATCGCCGAGGAAATGGAAGCGGAGATCGTCGCCCGCGGCGGGGCTGGCTTTCCGCAGCGCGGCATCATCGACTCCAGCGAGGCGGAGGCGGGGGATCTCTTCTTCGGCCTGCGCGGCGAGCGAGTCGATGGCGGCGAGTTCGCCTCGGCGGCGATAGCGGGCGGCGCCTGGGGCGCGGTGGTCGGCAAGGATCGTGCCGGCGGGCTCGACGGGGCCTGGGTCTTCGCCGTCGCCGACCCGCTCGCGGCCCTGCAGGCGCTGGCTCGTGCCTGGCGCCGCGAGCTCGACGCCCCTGTGGTCGGCGTCACCGGCTCGGTCGGCAAGACCTCGGTCAAGGACATCGCCAGGGCGCTGCTCCCTGGGCGCGTCCATGCCAACCGCGAGAACCTCAACACCGAGATCGGTCTGCCGCTGACGTTGCTCGAAGCGCCGGCTGACACCGAGCTGCTGGTCCTGGAGATGGCGATGCGCGGTCCCGGTCAGATCGCCGAGCTGGCGGCGATCGCCGAGCCGCGGATCGGCGTGATCACCAACGTCGGGCCGGTCCACGTCGAGCTTCTCGGCTCGATCGAGGCGGTAGCGGCCGCAAAGGCCGAGATCCTTGCCGGCCTACCCCCCGACGGAACCGCCGTCGTCCCGGTCGAGGCGGGTGAGCTCGAGCCACACCTCGATGCCGCTCCGAGCCTGCTGCGCTTTGGCCCCGGGGGAGATATCGACGTCGTCGAACAACGGGTGGCGGAAGGAGTCACCGAGGCCCTGATCGCCACGCCGTCCGGTCAGGCGCGCTTCCACTTTCCCTTCACCGAGTGTCACAACCTGACCAACGCGCTCGCTGCGGTCGGCGCCGGGGTCGCGCTCGGCGCGTCGCTCGAGGAGATGGCCGATCGCGCTGCGAACATAGGCTTCTCCCGCTTCCGGGGCGAGCGCCTCGAGCTTGGAGACGGGATCGTCCTGGTGAACGACTGCTACAACGCCAACCCGGTGTCGATGCGCGCGGCACTCGACCACCTTGCCTCGATCGAGGGGAGCCGGCGTATCGCCGTTCTCGGCGAGATGGCCGAGCTGGGCCCCGGCGCCCCCGCCTACCACCGTGAAGTCGGTGCCCACGCGCGTGCCGAGGGCATCGACATGCTGATCGGGATCGGCGAGCCCGCCCGCGCCTACGACCCCGACGAGCTCGTCGGTGACCCCGCCGAGGCGGCGGAACTGCTCGCCGCCCAGCTCGAGCCGGGCGACACGATCCTGGTCAAGGGCTCGCGCTCGGCCGGCCTCGAGACCGTCGCCGAGACCCTGGCGGAGCTGCTCTGATGGGCGAGGTCCTGATCGCCGGCATGGCGGCGATGCTGATCTGCATCTTCCTCGGCCCCAAGTTCATCGAGTACCTGCGGGTGAAGGAGTTCGGCCAGCACATCCGCGAGGACGGGCCGCAGGAGCACCACGCCAAGGCGGGCACGCCGACGATGGGAGGCCTGATCGTCTTCGCCGCGATCTGCGTTCCCTACCTGGTCCTCTCCGACCGCGACGCGCAGAGCCTCGCCGTCTTCGGCGTCGCCCTCGGCTGCGCCGCGCTCGGCTTCGCCGACGACTTCACCAAGATCGTCAAACGCCGCTCGCTCGGCCTCTCGGCGCGCTGGAAGCTGGTCGTGCAGCTACTGCTGGCTTTCATGCTCTGGTGGGTAGCTCGCCACGAGGTCGGCCTCGAGCCGACCCTCTTCTTCCGCATCGGCGACGCCAGCCTCGACCTCGGCCCGGTCCTCTACTTCGTCCTCGTCTTCCTCGTCATCGCCGGCACCTCCAACGGGGTCAACCTCACCGACGGCCTCGACGGCCTTGCCGCGGGCTCCTGTGCGATCGTTCTGCTCGCCTACACGGCGATCTGCTTCGTCACCAACGAGCAGCAGAACCTCGCGCTGCTCTCCGCCTGCCTGGTCGGTGCCTGCGTCGGCTTCCTCTGGTTCAATGCCTTCCCGGCCTCGATATTCATGGGCGACACCGGCTCGCTCGGCCTCGGCGGCGCGATCGGCGCGCTGGCGGTGATGACCCAGACCGAGGTGCTGCTGATCATCATCGGCGGTATCTTCGTGATCGAGGCCCTCTCGGTCGCGATCCAGGTCTTCTCTTTCAAGACCTTCCGCCGCCGCGTCCTGCTGATGGCCCCGCTGCACCACCATTTCGAGATGATGGCCTGGTCGGAGACGAAGATCATGCTGCGCTTCTGGATCATTGCCGCCGTCTGCTCGGGAATCGGCTTCACCCTGTACCAGCAGTCGATCGGCCGCTGATTTCGCCGCATAGAGGGCGAAAGCGTAAATAGCCTCGAGGGAACATCTGTTCGCCTGCGTAGAATCGCCTGACCGTGGCTGCCTCTGAGCGAATCGTCATCTCGGGTGCGCGTGAGCACAACCTGAAGGACATCGACGTCGAGCTGCCCCGCGACGCGCTGATCGTGATCACCGGGCTTTCGGGCTCGGGCAAGTCGAGCCTCGCCTTCGACACGATCTACGCCGAGGGGCAGCGACGCTACGTCGAGTCGCTCTCCGCCTACGCGCGGCAGTTCCTCGGCCTGATGGAGAAGCCCGACGTCGACTCGATCGAGGGGCTCTCGCCGGCGATCTCGATCGACCAGAAGACGACCTCGCGCAATCCGCGCTCGACCGTTGGCACGGTGACCGAGATCTACGACTACCTGCGCCTGCTCTGGGCGCGGATCGGCGTCCCGCACTGTCCCACCTGCGGCGAGGAGATCACCGGTCAGACGCAGGAGCAGATCGTCGACCGGCTGATGACCCTTGACGAGGGAACGAAATTCATGGTGATGGCGCCGGTCGTGCGGGGGCGCAAAGGCGAGTACGGGAAATTGCTCGACCAGATGCGGCTGGAGGGCTACTCGCGGGTCAAGGTCAACGGCGAGCTGCTTCGTCTCGACGAGGAGATCATCCTCGACAAGAAGTACAAACACGACATCTCGGTGGTGGTCGACCGGCTGGTGATGAAGACCGACCTGCGCCGCCGTCTCTCCGAGTCGGTCGAGGCTGCCGCCGGCTTGGCCGCGGGGTTGGTGGAAGTCGAGATGGTCGATGCGGAAGCCGAGACGATGCTCTTCAGCGAGCAGTTCGCGTGCTTGAACTGCGGCACCTCGATCCCCGAGCTGGAGCCGCGGATCTTCTCTTTCAACTCGCCGCACGGCGCCTGCGAGCGTTGCCACGGGCTCGGCTTCCAGCGTGTCATCGACCCCGAGCTGGTCGTTCCCGACCCGACCCTTTCCTTGGGCGAGGGTGCCTTGCAGCCCTGGAACCGCGGCATCACCGCCTACTGGAAGCGGCTGATCGCCGCCGTCGCCGAGGAGAACGGCGTCGACCTCGAGCTGCCCTGGTCGAAGCTGAAGAAAGCCGAGAAAGAGATCTTCCTCTACGGCACCGGCTCCGAACGCCACCAGGTCACCTACACCAATCGCTTCGGCCGCCGCCGCTCTTACAAAGTGCGCTTCGAGGGGATCGTCAACAACCTCGAGCGGCGCTATGGGGAGACCGATTCGGAGAGCAACCGCGAGCGGATCGAGAGTTACATGGCCGAGCAGCCCTGCCCCGACTGCGATGGGGCGCGGCTGCGGCCGGAGAGCCTCGCAGTCACCGTCAACGGCATCAGCATCGCCGAGTACACCTCACTCTCGGCGCGGGCGGCGAGCGAGTGGATCCAGGGGCTGGAGCTGACCGAGACCGAGCGGGCGATAGCGCGGCTGATCGTGCGCGAGATCTCCGAACGGCTCGCCTTCCTCGAGAACGTCGGCATCGGCTATCTCTCCCTGGCTCGCTCGGCGCGCTCTCTCTCCGGCGGCGAGGCACAGCGCATCCGCCTGGCGACGCAGATCGGGTCCAGCCTGGTCGGGGTGATGTATGTGCTCGACGAGCCCTCGATCGGGTTGCACCAGCGCGACAACGAGAAGCTGATCGGCACGCTCGACCGCCTGCGCGACCTCGGCAACACGGTGATCGTCGTCGAGCACGACGAGGGCACGATGCGCGCCGCCGACCATCTGGTCGACCTCGGTCCTGGCGCCGGCGAACACGGCGGCTACGTGATTGCCGCCGGCACGCCGGACCAGGTCGCCAAGGACCCGGCTTCGTTGACCGGGCAGTACCTCTCCGGCAAGCGGATGATCGAGGTACCGGCCGAGCGCCGTAAGCCGCGCGGTGCGCTACTGGTCCGCGGTGCCCGCGAACACAACCTGAAGGGGATCGACGTGGCGATCCCACTCGGGGTCTTCTGCTGCGTCACCGGCGTCTCCGGCTCGGGCAAGTCGACCTTGGTCAACGAGACCCTGCACCACTCGGTCGCCAATCGCCTGCACCAGGCGAAGCTGCGGCCCGGCGCCCACGACGGCGTCGACGGGCTCAGTCAGATCGACAAGATCATCAACATCGACCAGTCGCCGATCGGTCGCACGCCGCGCTCCAACCCGGCGACCTACACCGGCGTCTTCGACCATATCCGCCAGCTCTTCACCCAGACGCAGGAGTCACGGGCGCGCGGCTACAAGCCGGGTCGCTTCAGCTTCAACGTCAAAGGGGGACGCTGCGAGGTCTGCCGGGGCGACGGCCAGATCAAGATCGAGATGCACTTCCTGCCCGACGTCTACGTGCCCTGCGAGCAGTGCCACGGCAAGCGCTACAACCGCGAGACGCTCGAGGTCCGCTTCAAGGGCAAGAGCATCGCCGACGTGCTCGAGATGTCGGTCGAGGAGGCGGTCGTCTTCTTTGAGAACGTGCCGAAGATCGCCCGCCGCCTGCGCACCCTGCACGACGTCGGCCTCGACTACATCCGCCTCGGCCAGGCGGCGACGACGCTCTCGGGCGGTGAGGCGCAGCGGGTGAAGCTGGCGACCGAGCTCTCCAAAGTCGCCACCGGCGACACCCTCTACATCCTCGACGAGCCGACCACCGGCTTGCACTTCGCCGACGTGCAGCGCCTGCTCGACGTCCTCGGTCGCCTCGTTGACGCCGGCAACACCGTGGTCGTGATCGAGCACAACCTCGACGTGATCAAGACCGCCGACCACCTCGTCGACCTCGGGCCCGACGGCGGCGAAGAGGGAGGCGAGGTGATCGCTACCGGCACGCCTGAGGAGGTTGCCGCCGTGGAGGCATCGCATACCGGGCGCTTCCTTGCCGAGTTGGTCGCGCCGGCCAAGCCGAAGCGCTCGCGCAAACGCCGCGAGCCGGTCGCGGCCTAGCACTGGCGCTGGGCGTTGCGCGGCGCTAGGTTAGGAGTGAGATCGCGGTAAAGCGGGTAAGGCAGGGACGGAAAAGGAGGAGTTCATGTCCCAATCGGCTTTGAAGCGATTCCCAGTTGCAGTTGGTGTATTGCTGGCGCTCGTTGCTATCGCGGCGGGCTGTGGTGGCAGTAGCGGCGGCGGTGGCGCAAAGATCGCCTTGTTGCTTCCCGAAAACGAAACGCCCCGCTACGAGTCCGACGACAGGCCGGACTTCGAAAAGGCAGTCGAAGAAGAATGCTCGGACTGCGAAGTGCTCTACAACAACGCCGGCGGCGATGCGGCGAAGCAGCAGAGCCAGGCCGAAGCGGCATTGACCCAGGGGGCTGAAGTCCTCGTCGTCGACCCGATGGACTCCAAATCGGCGGCTGCGATCGCCGAAAAGGCCAAGGCCCAGAACGTTCCGGTGCTCAGTTACGACCGGCTGATCGAAAACGGAGAAGTCGACGCCTACGTCTCCTTCGACAACAAAAAAGTCGGCGAACTCCAGGCCGAAACGCTGGAGAAAAAACTGAAAGAAGACGGCAGCGCAAGCGGTCCGATCATCATGATCAACGGCGATCCGGCCGATCCCAACGCGGCCCTCTTCAAAGAAGGCGCCCACAACGGATTCGAAGCGGCCGGCGTCCAGATCGCCAAGGAATACGACACGCCCGGCTGGTCCGCCGAAAACGCCCAGCGCGAGGCGCAGCAGGCGATCACCGCCCTCGGCAGCAATGGGTTTGCCGGTATCTACGCCGCCAACGACGACACCGGCGGCGGCGCGATCGCAGCGATGAAAGGCGCCGGGATCAACCCCTCCGAAAAGCCCGTCACCGGCCAGGACGCCACCGTCGCCGGCCTGCAGCGGATCCTCGCGGGCCAGCAGTACATGACGGTCTACAAGGAAATCGAACCGGAGGCGCAGATCAGCGCTGAAATCGCCATCGCCCTCGCCGAAGGCGAAGAAGTACCGCAGGACAAAGTCACCGAAGAAGTCGACAACGGCAAAACCAAAGTGCCGTCCGTCCTGCTCAAACCGATCGCCGTGACCAAAGACAACGTCAAGAGCACGGTGGTCGCCGACGGATTCGTCTCCGCATCCGAACTATGCACCGGGCCCTACAAGCAGGCCTGCAAGGAAGCGGGGATCTCCTAAAGGCGCTGGGAGCGGAGCGATGAGCCCCGACGGCCCCCTCCTTGAGCTAGACGGAGTGAGCAAGCGATTCGGCCCGGTCCAGGCTCTGGACCGGGTCGACTTCACCGTCAATGCCGGCGAGGTCGTCGGCCTCGTCGGCGACAACGGCGCCGGCAAGTCGACGCTGGTGAAGACGATAGCCGGCATTCACTCCGCCGACGAGGGGCGGATTCGCTTCGACGGCCGCGAGATCAAGGTCACCCGGCCCCAGGACGCGACCCATCTCGGGATCGCCACCGTTTATCAGGACCTCGCCCTCTGCGACAACCTCGACGTCGTCGCCAACGTCTTCCTCGGCCAGGAGGAGATATCGCCGGGCACTGGGGAGATCTCGCGCCAGCTCGACGAGGCGAAGATGGAGCACCAGGCGGGTGAGCTGCTGTCCAGCCTCGCCGTGACGATCCCGAGCATGCGCACCGAGGTCGGGACGCTCTCGGGCGGTCAGCGCCAGCAGGTCGCGGTCGCCCGTTCCCTGCTGGGGGAGCCGCGGGTCGTGCTGCTGGACGAGCCCACGGCGGCGCTCGGCGTGCCCCAGACCAAGCAGGTGCTGGAGCTGATCGGGCGCCTGCGCGAGCGCGGCCTCGGGGTCGTCGTGATCAGCCACAACCTCGCCAACGTCTTCGAGGTCGCGGACCGGGTCGTCGTCCTGCGCCTCGGTCGGACCGCCGGAGACTTCAAAGCCGAACAGACGACCGAGGAGCACGTCGTCTCGGCGATCACCGGTCTCGGCGACGACGCGAACGGGAACGGCAACGAAGAGAGAGACAAGAAAGAGGACCAGCAATGAAAAGCGAGGAGGCCACCGTTCCGGCGTCGACCACCGGGAGCCGGATGAACATCTTCAGCGGCGATTCCCTGCGGCGCCTGGTCCAGGGCGACCTCGCCTCAGCCCGCGTCGTCCTCGGTCTGGCCCTGATCTGGATCATCTTCCAGTCCCAGAACGACCGCTTTCTCTCTGCCGAGAACCTGACCAACCTGATGCTGCAGATCACGGCCATCGGCCTGATCTCGGTCGGCATCGTCTACGTGCTCCTGCTCGGCGAGATCGATCTCTCGGTGGGGGCCGTCAGCGGCCTCGCCGCGGGGGTGATGGCGGTCCTCAACGTCAAGCACGGCTGGAACCCCTACCTGGCGATCGTCGCGGCCATCCTGGTCGGCACCGCGATCGGCCTGCTCCAAGGCTCCCTTTTCAGCCGTTTCGTCATTCCTTCCTTCGTGGTCACCCTCGCCGGCTTACTGGCCTGGCAGGGGGCTCTACTGCAGGTGCTCGGCTCCACCGGGTCGCTCAACCTCACCGACCCCAAAATCACCGGACTGGCGAATACCTTCTACTCCGATGCGGTGGGCTGGATCTTCTGCGCGATCGTCATCGCCACCTACGCGGCCGTGGTCTTGCTCGGCCACCGGCGCCGGGTGGCGGCGGGGCTCGCCGGCGAGAGCGTGCCGGCGCTTGTGCTCCGAGTGGTGCTGGTCGCCGCGATCGCGATCGTCGCCGTGGTGATCCTCAATTCCGACCGTGGCGTGCCCCTCGCGGTCTTGATCCTGCTCGCCTTCGTCGTCGGCATGGAGTACGTCGTCAAGCGCACCCGTTTCGGTCGCCACGTCTACGCCGTCGGCGGCAACGCCGAGGCAGCCAGGCGGGCCGGCATCCGGGTCAACGGCGTGCGGGTGGCGGTCTTCGCCATCTCCGGCTCGATGGCGGCGATCGGCGGCATCATGGCGGCGTCGCGCCTGCTGGCGGTCAACCAGGGCTCGGGCGGCAGCGAACTGCTGCTGCTCGCGATCGCCGGACCGGTGATCGCCGGAACCAGCCTCTTCGGTGGTCGCGGCTCGGTCTGGACTGCCCTGCTCGGCGCCCTGGTAATTGGCTCGATCTCGAACGGCATGGACCTCTTGGCGCTCACCTCGGCGGTCAAGTTCATGGTCACCGGCGGCGTCCTCCTGCTCGCCGTTCTGGTCGACGCGATCGCTCGCCAGCAGCGCCAGGCGGCTGGGCGGGTGTAGACAACAGACCGACATTCAGGGCCAATGTGCTACGTTGGCGCACATGGAGTCGGTCGGCGTGAGAGAGCTGCGGCAGAACCTGTCTCAATACTTGAGAGAGGTGAAGGAGGGCGACAGTTTTCGGGTTACCGAGCGGAGCCGTGAGGTGGCTCGGCTTGTGCCGTCCGGCCCCGCCGATTCGCCGATTGCCCGATTGGTCGCCGAGCGGGGCGCGACGATGCCCAGGGTCGATCTGGTCGCTTTGGCGAAGGCGTCCGAGCTGCCGCCGGCGGTGGGGCCGCCGAGCAGTGTGATCCTCGACGAGCTGCGAGAGGAGCGGTTGTAGTCAACCGGGTTGCATATCTGGACACCTCGGCATACGTGAAGTTGCCGCTTTGCGAGGTGGAGAAAGATGCTCTGCTTCGCGAGCTGGGTGAGTGGGAAGGGTTGGTTTCGAGCAGCCTCTTGGGGGTCGAGTCACTCCGCGCCTGTGCTCGCTATGGCGCCAATTACGAACGTGCCGCCAGGGAGTGGATGGGGGGTCTCTCGCTGTTGCCCATTGACGACGGGGTACTCGATGTCGCTGCCGAATTGGAGCCCGCTGGGCTGCGAAGCCTCGACGCGCTGCATCTGGCGACCGCCATATCTCTTGGAAACGAGGTTGGCGTTTTTTTCACCTATGACGATCATCTCGGTCGTGCCGCTGAAGAAAATGGCCTGGCGGTCGCCCAGCCTGCCTGACGGCTTTCAGCGGTCGATGAGCAGCGAGGCGCCGATCGCGCCGCCGAGGTCGCCGAGCGAGGCGACGCGCAGTGCCGGCGGGCGCTCGTTGACGAAGAGGTGCACCTCCATCTCTTTTTTTAGTGGCTCCATGTAGCGGTCGCCGAAACGGATGCCCAGGCCGCCGCCGACGATCACCGCTTCGGGATCGAGCAGGTTCACGGCTGAGGCGATTCCCGTTCCCAGCGCCTCGATCGCGCGGTCGATCAGCTTCGTCGCGAGCTCATCGCCATGGTCGATCGCGCGCTCCCAGATACCGCTGGTAAGGCGCGGTTTCTCGTGCTTCTCCATCAGCTTGAAGAGGTCGGTCTTGTGACCCCCCTCGTGCTCGCGGCGCGCCTCGGCTTCCATCGCCGATCGGCCCGCGTAGGCCTCCATGCAGCCTCTCCGCCCGCAGGGGCACTTGGCGCCGCCGCGCTTGACGACCATGTGGCCGATCTCACCGGCTGCGCCGCGGCCGAGCCAGGGCTTGCCGTCAAGCACAAGGCCACCGCCGACCCCGGTCCCCCAGAAGACACCGATCAGGCTCGAGAACTCGCGCGCAGCCCCGAGCTGAAACTCAGCTTCCGTTGCGACCTGGACATCGTTGCCGATCTTGACTTCGGTCCCCAGCGCCTTCGAGAGCGCTTCGCCGAGTGGAAAGCTGCCGTCCCAGCCCGGCAGGTTGCGGGCGCCGGACACGATGCCGGTCTTGCAGTCTGCGTCCCCAGGCGAGCCGACGCCGACGCCACTCAGATCGTCGGGCTTGACGTCGGCAGCCAAGGCCGCTTCGCGCAGCGCGTCCTCCATCGCGCCCGCCACGTCGGCTGGGCCGCCAGTGGTAGGAGTGGGTTTCCGCACTTCGCCGACGACATTGCCGCCGGGGTCGACGATCGCCGTCTGGATCTTGGTGCCGCCAAGGTCGATGCCACCGCGCAGGTCGCTCACGCCGTCCAGTCTATGTCCGTGTTGCGTCTGGGAAGCTACGCCCGTGAGTGAGCTGCGGGGTTGGCGACACTGGTGGGCGCAGCGGCGCTGGTACGAGCGCAACCGGCGCCCGTTGCGGCGCTGGCGGCTCGGCCGACACGCCGCACGGGGCGGCTTCTTTATCCGCCTGCCGGTGGAGGGCGAGTTGCTGGAGGCCTTCGACGAGGGCCGTTTGCGGATCGGCGAGGGGACGCTGCTCGAGCCGGGCTGCTGGCTGACCCTCGCTCCCGAGGCCCGGATCGAGATCGGTGCCGGTTGCTTCCTCAACCGCAACACGATGCTCGCCGCCTATGAGCTGATCGAGATCGGCGATCACACGATGTTCGCCAACGGCTGCTTCGTCGGCGACGCCGAGCACCGCTTCGACGATCCCGACACACCGATCACCTGGCAGGGCTTCACCAGCAATGGGCCGGTCAAGATCGGCGCCAACTGCTGGTTCGGGGTCAACTGCGTGGTGACGAGCGGCGTGACGATCGGCGAGCGCTGCGTGATCGGCGCCAACTCCGTGGTCACGACGGACCTGCCTGCAGGGTCGATTGCGGCCGGTGCCCCGGCTCGTGTGATCAGGCCCATAGATTTCCGCCGCTGAGTGCCTATACTCGGAAGTCGGCCGTGACCCGCCAAGGGCATGGACCTTCCCATGAACCTCGCATTGACTGAGTCTCCGCATGCACGAGCAGGCGTGAAGTTCGTCCGCCGCAAGGACGAGCTGCGGGCGCTGCTTGCCGCCACGCGGGCGGAAGGCCTTTCGATCGGCCTGGTGCCGACGATGGGCTGCCTGCACGAGGGCCACCTCTCGCTGCTGCGCGCCGCCCGCGCCCAGTGCGATCTGGTCGTGATGAGCCTCTTCGTCAACCCGACCCAGTTCGGCCCCGGCGAGGACCTCGACCGCTACCCGCGCGACGAGGCGCGCGACGCCGAGCTGGCCGGCGAGGCCGGCGTCGACTTGATCTACGCGCCCCCGGTCGGCGAGGTCTACCCCGACGGTTTCTCCACCAGCGTCGAGGTGAGCGGGCTGACCGAGGTCCTCTGCGGCGACCCCTCGCGTCGCGGCTCCGACCACTTTCGCGGCGTCACCACCGTCGTCGCCAAGCTCTTCAACATCGTCGGGCCCGACGTCGCCTACTTCGGCCAGAAGGACGCCCAGCAGGTGGCGGCGATCCGCCGCATGGTGCGCGACCTCGACATCCCGGTCCGGATCGAGACACTGCCGATCGTGCGTGAGTCCGACGGCCTGGCGATGAGCTCGCGCAACGCCTACCTCGGGCCCGAGGATCGCGAGCGGGCGACGGCGCTCTCGCGGGCGCTGCGCGAGGTCGAGCGTGTCGCCCGGGCCGAATCGCTAGCCGAGGCACTCGACGCGGGCCGACACGAACTGGAGGCAGCGGGGGTCGAGCCGGAGTACCTGGAGGCCCGCGACGCAGAGAACTTGGAACCGGTGGCGGAGCTGAACGGCCGTCCGGTGCTGGTAGCGGTCGCCGCGCAGTTCGGCGGTGCCCGCCTCATCGACAACATCTTGATCCGGCCATGAAGGTCTGAACCCAAGGGGAGACTCAATGCAGAGGCAGATGCTCAAGTCCAAGATCCACCGAGCGACGGTGACCGACTGCGACGTCGATTACATCGGCAGCATCACGGTCGACACCGAGCTGATGGCAAGCGCCGACCTGATCACCAACGAGCAGGTTCACGTCTGGGACATCGACAACGGCGCCCGCTTCGTCACCTATGTGATCGACGGCGAGCCGGGCTCCGGCACGATGCAGGTCAACGGCGCCGCCGCCCACCTGACCCGGCCCGGCCACAAGATCATCGTCGCCTCCTTCGGCGCTTACGACGAGAGCGACCTGGAGGCATACTCGCCGATCGTCGTCCACGTCGACGACGACAACGTCACCATCGCCGTCGACAGCCACCCGGAGGTGCTGCTCGCCCAGGAGGTCATCTGATGAGCGACCGTCAACCGATCACGCTGCCCCGCCTGGCCGAGATGAAGCAGGCCGGCGAACCGATCGTGATGGTCACCGCCTACGACTACCCCTCGGCTCGGGTCGCCGAGGAGGCCGGCGTCGACCTTGTCCTCGTCGGCGACACGGCGGCGATGGTCGTGCTCGGCTATCCCGGCACCGAGTCGGTCTCGATGGACGAGATGGTGATGCTCGGCAAAGCCGTCCGTCGCGGTGTGAAGACGCCGCTGATGGTCGGCGACATGCCGATGGGCAGCTATGAGGCCGGCAACGAGCTCGCCGTCCAGGGCGCCCAGCGCCTGGTCAAGGAGACCGGTTGCCAGGTGGTCAAGCTGGAGGCGGGGGGGACCTCGGTCGAGCGCGCGCGGGCGATCGTCCGCGCCGGCATCCCGGTCATGGGTCACATCGGCCTGACGCCACAGACCGCGACCGCGCTGGGTGGCTACAAGACCCAGGGCAAGACCGCTCAGGGCGCGATCCAGCTGCTCGAGGACGCGCTGGCCCTGCAGTCGGTCGGCTGTTTCGCGATCGTCTTCGAGGCGGTGCCAGCGGCGATCGCCGAGGCGATCGCCCAGCGTCTCGAGATCCCGGCGATCGGGATCGGCGCGGGCCGGGCCACGGCGGGACAGGTGCTCGTCTACCACGACCTGCTCGGGATCACGACCGGCCGCTCGCCCAAATTCGTCAAGCGCTACGCCGAGATCCATGCCGCGATGGTCGATGGCGTCAGCCGATACGCGGAAGAGGTGCGCAGCCACCGTTTCCCCGAGCCTGAGCACGTCTACGGGGTCGAGCCGAAGGAGCTGGCCGAGTTCCAGCGCTACCTGGAGCAGAAGGACGGGATCGGCTCAAAGGCGTCATGGGATTGGGAGCCGCTGCCCTAGCGCCTACCATCCAGCGGCAATGAGCCCAACGGCCGAGGAGCGGCGCGCCGAGCTGGTCGATCTCTACAAAGAAGTCCAGTCGTGCACCAAATGCCCCCTGCACGAGACGCGGACCAAATCCGTGTTCGGTGCGGGCGACGCCGACGCCGAGGTGATGTTCGTCGGCGAGGCGCCGGGCGCTGAAGAGGATCGCCAGGGCCTGCCCTTCGTCGGTCGCGCCGGGCAACTGTTGAATGAGCTACTTGAAGGCATAGGGATGGCAAGGGAGGGCGTCTTCATCGCCAACGTGTTGAAGAGCCGGCCGCCTGGCAACCGCGACCCCCAGCCGCTGGAGATCGAGGCCTGCCGTCCCTACCTGTTCGAGCAGGTGCGGCTGATCGAGCCGCGCGTCGTCTGCACCCTGGGCAACTTCGCGACCAAGCTGCTGAGTGGCAATCCGACCGGAATCACCAGGGTGCGGGGCACGCCGCAGGTGCACGAGTTGGGCGGACGCACGGTTTTCCTGCTGCCGCTCTTCCACCCGGCCGCGGCGCTGCGCACGCCGGCGGTCAAGGAGACGCTGCGGGCGGACTTGGAGCTGCTGCCGCAGTTGCTTGCCGGCCCATCTCCCGCCGGGGCTGAGGAAGAGGTGGAGGAGGAGATCGGGGAGGAGCCGGCAGCGGCCCCACCCGAGGATCCCGCCGATCAGCTCGACATGTTCGGTTGAGCGCCATCGTGGAAACGGTCGAGAGCGGGTCCTCGGTCGAAACCGAAGCGGTCGGGGCAAAGGTCGCAGCGCGCCTTGGCCCCGGCGATATAGTCGTCGTCAGCGGCGAGCTGGGAGCCGGCAAGACGACGCTGATCCGCGGTGCCTGCCGGGCACTCGGGGTCAAGGGCCCGGTCACCTCGCCCACCTTCACGATCGGCCGGCGCTACCGTGGCCGGCTGCCGATCTCCCACCTCGACCTCTACCGCCTCGGCGGGCTCGAGGACGAGGATCCGGCGCTGCTCGACGACTACCTCGACGCCGCCTCGGTCGCGTTCCTCGAGTGGCCCGCCCTGGCGGAGCCGCAACTGGCGGGACGCCGCGTGCTGGCGGTCCGTCTGGACCATGCCGGCGGCGATAGGCGGCGCATCGAGATCGACAGCGCATCGGTGCCGAAATAGTGGTGTTTCGGAGGGGGATGCTGCCCTGTAGCATCGCCCGCGTACGCAAACCGAAACGAGGAGAGCGCTTGATGAAGGGACCGAAGACGCTGACGGCAGTCGTAGTGGGAATCGCGCTGCTGGCGAGCGCCGCTCCCGCCTCGGCCAAGAAAAGCGCCGCATTCAAGCACTACGTCGCCTGCGGTCTGTCCCAGAAAGCGAAGCCGGCGCACCGCTGCCAGGCCGATCTCGACAAGGGCGCCTTCTTCCGCAGCAACAAGCGGGACGTCTTCTACACGGTGTGTGTCAAGTTTCCGACCAAGAAAAACCTCTGCGCCCCCAAGCAGAAAGCGGAAAAGGGGACGCTCTACGTCAACAAGATCACCTCCAACATCCCGGGTGAACACAAGGTGTCCTGGTTCGTCAAGGGCAAGCAGGTCGGCGTTTTCAGTTTTGTCGTTGATCAGCCCAGCGGCAAGTCCAAGCACGGGAAGTAGCCGCGGGCGGGCTGTGGTCGTCGTCGGCTTCGACACTGCGACCGCCGACACCGCCGTCGCCGCGACTCGCGACGGCGAGGTTCTGCACGAGGCGCTGCTCGGGCTCTCCCAGAAGGGTGGGCCGCAGCACACCACGGCGCTGCTGGCCGAGGTCGAGCGGGCGGCGGAGGCGGCCGGCGGCTGGGAGGCGGTCGGCCGGATCGCGGTCGGAATCGGGCCGGGCTCCTTCACCGGCCTGCGCGTGGGCATCGCCACGGCGCGAGCGCTGGGGCTTAGCCGGCGGCTGCCGCTGAGCGGCGTCGGCACCCTGGATGCGCTTGCGCGAGGACTCGGCGAGGTCGCCGGCGAGCGCCGTTGCCTCGCCATCCTCGACGCCCGCCGCGGCGAGGTCGCTGCGGCGGTCTACTCAACGGCAGGCAAGCAACTGTGGGGACCTTGGCTCGGGACCGCGGAGGAGCTTGCCACGCGGATCCCGGCGCCGCCGGAAGCGGCGCTTTGCGGCGGATCCGGCGCTGTACGATTCAGGCAGCAGTTGACGAGTCGGGCGATCGAGATCCCGGATGACGCCGACTCCGTGCACCGCGTCGCCGCGCGGCACATCTGCGCTCTCGCGGCGGCCGGAACGGACGAGGACGAATCCGGCTCGATTGCCCCGATCTATCTGAGGCCCCCCGATGCACAACGGTGGCGTGAGCGAGACTCTGTCCAAGCAGCCGAGTGAGCTGAGCGGCGATCCGCCGGTGCGGCGGCTTGCCTACAGCGACCTGCCGGCGGTGATCGCGGTCGAGCGCCGCTCCTTTCCGGCGCCCTGGTCGCTGGCGATGTTCGTGCTCGAGCTTTCCAAGCCGTCGGGGATCTGCCTCGCCGCCACAGCCGGCGACGAGCTGGTCGGCTACCTCGTCTGCTCGCGCTACGACCGTGTCTGGCACGTGATGAACGTCGCCGTGGCACCGGAGCGGCGCCGGCGGGGGGTTGCCAGTCGCCTGATCTCGCAGCTGATCGCCGAGGCCGGCGACGAGCTCCCGTTCACGCTCGAGGTGCGGGTCTCGAATCGCGACGCGATCGCGATGTACGAGAAGCTCGGTTTCCGCTCGGCCGGAGTGCGTCCTCGCTACTACCAGGACAACGGCGAGGACGCCCTGATCATGTGGCTGGACTGAGCCCCGATCATGTGGCTGGACTGAGCCCCCGTGATCCTGGCGATTGAGACGTCCTGCGATGACACCTGCGCCGCCGTCCTCGACGGCCCGCAGATCCGCTCCAGCCTGATCTCCTCGCAGGACGAGGCCCACGCCGCCTTCGGCGGGATCGTGCCCGAGGTCGCCTCGCGACATCACCTGGAGCTGGCGGTACCGGTAGTCGACGCGGCGCTGAGCGAGGCCGGCGTTTCACTCGACGAGATCGAGGCGGTGGCGGTGACGGCCGGCCCGGGCCTGATCGGGGCGCTGCTGGTCGGCCTCAGCACCGCCAAGGCGATCGCCGCGCCGCGGCGGCTGCCGCTGATCCCTGTCGACCACCTGCAGGGGCATGTCGCCGCCAACTTCCTCGCCCCCGAGCCGCTCGAGCCCCCCTTTCTCTGCCTCGTCGCGAGCGGCGGACACACGTTGCTGGCGGGAGTGCACGACCATGCCGGCCACGAGGTCCTCGGGCAGACGCTCGACGACGCCGCCGGCGAGGCCTTCGACAAGGTCGCCCGCCTGCTCGGTCTTGGCTTCCCCGGTGGTCCGGCGCTGCAGCGGCTGGCCGAGGACGGCGACCCCGACGGGTTCGAGCTGCCCGTCGCGATGGCCCGGGATCCCGGCCTCGACTTCAGCTTCAGCGGGCTGAAGACCGCGCTCGTCTACCTCTGCCGCGACCTCGGGCCCGACGGGGTGCGCGAGCGCCGCGCCGACCTCGCCGCCGGCTTCCAGGCGGCGGCGGTCGGGCAGCTGACGGCGAAACTGAAGCGGGCGCTGAAGCGAGGCGAGTGGGACGCGGTCGCGCTCGGCGGCGGCGTCGCCGCCAACGGGCCGCTGCGCGAGGCGGTATCGGCGCTCTGCGAGGAGCAGGGCGTGCGGCTGAAGCTGGTGCCGCTGGAGCTCTGTACCGACAACGCAGCGATGATCGGCTCCGCAGCCCGCTTCGCCAAGGCGCTCCCCTACCCCGATTACCTCTCCTTCGATGCCTTTCCCAGCAACCGCCCGGCGGTTGCCGTTCGATGAGCGCGGAGTTCGTCCTCTACTCGCGGCCCGGCTGCCACCTCTGCGAGCAGGCGCTGGAGGAGCTGGTCGCCCTGCATGACGAGGGCTACCGCTTCGAACTGCGCGAGATCGACATCGAGAGCGACGAGACCCTGTTGCGAGCGATGCTCGAGCGTATTCCCGTGCTCGAGCTGAACGGCGAGGTCGTCTCCGAGCTGACCCTGGACCAAACCTCCGTTCGGGCGCGGCTCGATACTGTGGGGGCCGATGATTGAGCAGGCTGTGGAGGAGGTCGAGGTGCCCGGTGGGCTGGTTGGCGACGGCGAGCGGCTCTCGCTCGGTGTCGCTGCGCGCCTCTCTCGCTACCTGCAGGTGCTGACCCAGGCGCGAAAGATGGGGCGGGAGACGATCTCCTCGCAGGAACTGTCGGACTACACCCACATCAATCCGACCCAGATCCGCCGCGACCTCTCGGGCTTCGGCAAGTTCGGCAAGCGCGGCGTCGGCTACAACGTCGACTCGCTGGTCGCGGAGATCCGCAAGATCCTGCGCACCTCCGGCCAGCACAACATCGCCCTCTTCGGCGCCGGCAACCTCGGTCAGGCGATCGCCAGCTCCGACATCTTCGCCGACCACGGCTTCGAGGTCGTCGCCATGTTCGACATCGACCCGGAGGTCGTCGGCAGCCAGGTCGGCAGCCTGAAGATCCGCGATTTCGGCGAGCTGGAGGCGGTTGTCTCCGAGCAGGAGATCGTCGTCGGCGTCCTCGCAGTGCCCGCCGCGGCGGCACAGGCGGTCGCCGACCGCCTGGTCGAAGCCGGGGTGAAGATCATCTTCAACTACTCCGAGCAGCTGCTGCAGGTACCGCCGGAGGTGACGGTGCATACCTCCAGCCCCGCGGTCGACCTTCTCTACGCGCTCTACTTCTACCTGACCTGAGGGCTCCCTTGTCCCTGGACCTCGACCTGGCTCGGGAGAGATTCGAGTCCTCCATCGATTTCACGATCGGCCTCGAGGAGGAGTTCGCGATCCTCGATCCGGCCACGCTCGAGCTCGAGCACCGCTTCGACGAGCTCTACGCCGCCTGCCAGAAGGACGATGTCCTGGACAGCGCGGCGGCGGGCGAGCTGATCGCCTCGGAGATCGAGATCCGCTCCGGGCGCTCGGAGACCTTTGGCGAGGCGATGTCAGCCCAGCGCGAGTGCCGGACACGGCTCTTCGCGCTGGCCGACGAGATGGGTCTGTCGCTGGGGGCGATGGGTACGCACCCGTGGGCGAATTACCTCGACCAGCGGATCATCGACACCCCCCACTACAACCGCCTGCGCCGCGAATTGGGCTGGGTCGCCCAGCGCAACAACACCTGGAGCATGCACGTCCACATGGGCGTGCGCGGCGCCGATCGCGCGATTGCCGTCTGCGACCGGATGCGCGAGCTGCTGCCGCTGCTGCTGGCGGCCTCGGCCAACTCGCCCTTCCTAGATCGGTGCGACACCGGCCTGCACACCGTGCGCACCGAGATCTTCACCCGCACCTTCCCCCGCTGCGGCGTCCCAAGCCCCTTTCTCGATTGGGCCGGCTACGCCGAGTTCGTCGGCATGCTGCAGCGGACCGGCAGCGCGGTCGAGTCGACCCAGCTCTGGTGGAGCGTCCGTCCCCACCACCAGTTCGGCACGGTCGAGGTGCGGATCTGCGATGCACAGACGCGGGGCGAGGAGTCCTTTGCCCTGGCCGGCTTGGTCGCCGCCTGCATCGCCCAGACGGCGCTCGACTACGACGAGCACGGCTACGACGGCGCCGGCATGCCGCTGCAGGACCGCGAGATCGAGGAGAACCTCTGGCGGGCGATCCGGCACGGGATGAGCGGCAAGCTGATCGACTTCCGCCGCGGCGAGGAGATCGAGACGCGGGCGGCCCTGGAGGCGGTGCTCGAGTGGACCGCGCCGGCACGCTCGGCGCTGGGAGTCGAGCCGCAGCTGCCGGAGCGCAATGGCGCCCAGCGGTCGCGTCAAGCGCTTGACGCCGGAGTTGCCATCGAGGATGTCTATCGAGATGCCGTACAGGAGACGCACCGCACCTATCCGCGCCCCCTTATAGACTCCCGCGCCGCTTAAACCCAGCCGGAGGAACCGAACTTGACCAGCTTCTTGACCGAATACGGAGTCGTCGTTGCGCTTGTCTGCGCAGGGGCGGCAGTGCTCTACGGATTGATCGTCACGCAACGCCTGCTTAAGAAGTCACCAGGCAACGAGCGGATGCAGGAAATCTCAGGGGCGGTGCAGGAGGGGGCCAAGGCCTACCTCAACCGCCAGTACACGATCATCGCCGCTGTCGCGGTGCCGATTGCGATCGTGCTCTGGCTCCTGCAGGACTACAAGACCGCGATCGGCTTCGTGATCGGCGGCGTCCTCTCGGGTGCGACCGGCTTCATCGGGATGAACCTCTCGGTGCGCGCCAACTCGCGTGTCGCCGAGGCGGCCCGTGGCGGCGTGCCGCCGGCTCTCGACGTCGCCTTCAAAGGCGGCTCGGTCACCGGTCTGCTCGTCGTCGGCCTCGCTCTCTTCGGCGTCGCCGGCTACTTCGGCCTGCTCGTTCTCACCGGCTCGAGCGACAAGGAGGCCGTCGACGCGCTTGTCGGCCTCGGCTTCGGCGGCTCGCTGATCTCCGTCTTCGCCCGGCTCGGCGGCGGCATCTTCACCAAGGCAGCCGACGTCGGTGCCGACCTGGTCGGCAAGGTCGAGGCGGGAATCCCCGAGGACGACCCGCGCAACCCGGCCGTGATCGCCGACAACGTCGGCGACAACGTCGGCGACTGCGCCGGCATGGCCGCCGACCTGTTCGAGACCTACGCGGTCACCTCGGTCGCGGTGATGCTGCTCGGCGTCCTCACCTTCACCGGCTCGGGCGGCGATTTCGCCCGCGAGGTGGCGATCTTCCCGCTGGTCATCGGCGCCGTCGCGATCATCGCCTCGATCATCGGGGCGCTCTCGGTGCGGACCAAATCGGACCGGGTCGAGGGAGCCCTGTACCAGGGCTTGATCATCTCCGGGATCCTCTCGATCGCGGCTTTCTACCCCGTCACCGAGTGGCTGATGAGCGACTCGGTGCGGCTTGGCCTCAGCACCGCGGCACAGTCGGTCACGGTCACCGACCTCTGGCTCTGCGCAGTGATCGGCGTTGCAGTCACGGCGCTACTTTTTGTCATCACCGAATTTTATACCTCGACCCGTTTCCGGCCGGTGAAGTCGATCGCCAAAGCCTCGGAGACCGGTCACGCGACCAACATCATCCAGGGGCTGGCTCAGGGCTTCCAGTCGACGGCGGCTCCGGCGCTGGTTCTGGCGTTGGCGATCCTCGCCGCCAACGAGCTCGCCGGCATCTACGGCATCGGCATCGCCGTGATGGCACAGCTCTCGCTCTGCGGCCTGATCGTCGCCCTTGACGCCTTCGGGCCGATCACCGACAACGCCGGCGGCATCGCCGAGATGGCCGACCTGCCGGAGGAGGTCCGCAACGTCACCGATCCGCTCGACGCGGTCGGCAACACGACCAAGGCGGTCACCAAGGGTTACGCGATCGGCTCCGCCGCACTCGCCGCCCTGGTTCTGTTCGCGGCCTTCAAGAGCGAACTCGCCGGCGAGGCGCCGGCTGGGTTCGATCTGAACGGCCTCTTCAACCTGAGCAGCCCCGACGTCCTGATCGGGCTGATCATCGGCGGCATGATGGTCTACTTGTTCGCGGCGTTCGCGATCGAGGCTGTCGGCCGCGCCGGTGGCCAGGTGGTCGAACAGGTCCGCGAGCAGTTCCGCGAACACCCGGGGATCATGGAGGGCACCGAAAAACCCGACTACGGGAAAACGGTCAGCATCGTCACCCTGGCGGCGCAGAAAGAGATGATCCTGCCCGCGCTGATCCCGATCCTCGTCCCCGTCGTCGTCGGCCTGCTCAGCGTCGATGCCCTCGGCGGGCTCCTGATCGGCGTCATCGTCGTCGGCCTCTTCGCGGCGATCTCTATGACTGCAGGCGGTGGCGCCTGGGACAACGCCAAGAAGCTGATCGAGGACGGCGCCCACGGCGGCAAAGGCTCTCCGGCCCACGAAGCCTCGGTGACCGGCGACACGGTCGGCGATCCCTACAAGGACACGGCCGGCCCGGCGATCAACCCGATGATCAAGGTGGCCAACATCGTCGCCATCCTGATCATCCCGATCGTCCATTTCTAAACGGTTGGCAAGGGGGAGGGGCGGGGTGCCCCTCCTGCTTGCTGGGTTTTCCGCCAGGAACGCTTTGCTGGTGTCCGTGTGAGTAGGTGGGGCGGAAAACAGGACGCCGCTGCGCAGGAGGGGCACCCCGCCCCTCCCTCACGGGCGCCAGGAAAGCTTCCTGCGCTGATCGGCGGCGTACTCAGTGTCGCCGTAGCTGGGCTGCTGCTGTTGACCCCTGCGGCTTTTGCAGTGGCGCCGGCCAATGACGAATTTGCGAACCGGATCGACCTGAGTGGGTCGTTGCCAATCGAGGAGACCGGGACGAACGTCGCCGCGACCCAACAGGTAGGCGAGGATCCGCACGAGTTTCTTTACGAACCAGCCGAACATTCCGTCTGGTTCAGTTGGGAAGCGGAAGACACCGAATGGGTCACGGTTTCGACCTGCGGGAGCGACTTCCACACTCTGCTTGGCGTCTACAGCGGTAGCTCTTTGTCCTTTCTCGAGAAGGTGGTGCCCGGCAAGGAAGGAACTCGGTTCGATTGCGGTCCCGGCGGGCAGCAGGTCACCTTCCGGGCGCTCGCCGACACGACCTACGAGATCAGGGTGGACGGGAACCTCTCCCCCCAGCCGCCGGCGGCCACCGAAGGCTCGATCGCGCTCGAAATAGCCTCGACCCCCGCACCGGCCAACGACGACTTCGCGGACGCGCAGACGGTGACGGCCGAATCGCTCGACGGTGGGACCTTTTATCGCGTCGACGTTCCCGGCTTCAACTGGAACGCCACCAAGGAGCTCGGCGAGCCCGCGCATGCCGGTGACCAGGGGGGAGCCTCGATTTGGTATTCCTGGACCGCCCCGGCGAGTGGCGAGGCGTCGGTGGTCGTCGTCTCCGGCGCACTCGAAGCTGTGCTTGGCGTCTACACCGGTACCTCGCTGAGTGGGCTGACTCCGGTTGCGACACCGACGTACTTTTCAGGAGAAGTCGACATGCATGTCACCGCCGGCACCGCCTATCGGATCGCCGCCGACGGAATGTACGACGGCGGGGCCGGAATCGCTTCGATGGGTCAGCTCACCTTCCTGATCTACCAGACCGTCCCTCGGCCCGACCTTCAGACGAGGATCCCCTTTGCATCGGTGCCCCCTGTCGCTGACCGGGCCGCGCCGCAGACGACGATCGTCAGGCGCGATGTCAGGCCGGGTAAGCGCAGAGCGACCTTCGCTTTCCGTTCCAGCGAGACGGCCGGGACGTTCCGCTGCAAGCTCGACGCGCGCAAGCTCGCCAGCTGTGCCTCGCCAAAGGCCTATTTCGGCCTCGCCCCGGGCTCACACGTCTTCAAGGTCCGGGCCATCGATGCCGCCGGCAACGCCGACCCGACGCCAGCCGTCGCCCGCTTCTCGATCTCGCGCCCACCCCGTCGGACGGGCCGGTAGCGCGACCGTCTCGCCGCCGTACTCGTTTAAGGTCGCGTCGTGATCGAGGATCTGGTCAACGTCGCGGACTTCGGGCGGGCCGCCGAGGAGAAGCTGGACGCTGGGGTTGCGGGGTATTTCTTCGGCGGGGCTGGAGATGAGCTGACGCTGCGAGAGAACGTTGCCGCTTGGCAGGGGTGGCGGTTGCGGCCTCGGGCGTTGGCCGGGTTGAGCGAGTGGAGCACCGGGGCTGAGGTCTTGGGCGGTGACGTCTCTATGCCGGTGCTGGTGGCACCGGTCGCTTATCAGGGGCTGGTCGATCCGGATGGGGAGGAGGCGATGGCTCGGGCTGCTGCTGCGGAGGGAACGGTGATGTGCCTCTCTACGCTGGCGACGATGCGGCCTCGGCCGGTTGCAGAAGCAGCACCCGGGGGGCAGCGCTGGTTCCAGCTCTACTGCTTTCGGGACGAGGGCGTCACCCGGGAGTTGATCGCGGAGGCCGTCGATTCGGGCTATGAGGCGATTGTGGTGACGGTCGACGCGCCACGCGGTGGCAACCGCGAGCGCGACCGGCGGACCGGGTTCAAGATCCCGGAAGAGATCGGCGTGCCGAGCGTCGAAGCGGCGCTCGGATCGGATCGGGCAGTGACGATCGAGGAGACCTTTGGCCTGATGGAGCCGGCGCTGACCTGGTCCGACCTCGAGGACCTGGCATCCGATTGCCGTGTGCCGGTCCTGGTCAAGGGCGTGCTCACCGCGGAGGATGCCGCGCAGGCGATCGATCACGGCGCTGCCGGGGTCGTCGTCTCCAACCACGGAGGGCGCCAGCTCGACCGCTGCCTCGCCACCGCTGACGCCTTGCCCGAGGTAGTCGATGCGGTGGAGGGGAAGGGCGCGGTGCTCGTCGACGGCGGGATCCGGCGTGGCGTCGACGTCGCGATCGCCCTGGCGCTCGGCGCCGATGCGGCGCTGGTCGGGCGGCCGGCGCTCTGGGGACTCGCGGTAGGCGGGGAGGCCGGCGCCCGTCGCGTGCTCGAGCTGTTGCGCGAGGAGTTGGAGCTGACGCTCGCCCTCTGCGGTTGCGCCTCGCCCGATGAGCTGACTCGCGTCCACGTACAGAGAGCACCGGCGGCGTCCGTATATTCGGGCTGAGTGACCAGCCCCTCCAACTGATCGATGGCGCAGCGGATCCCCAGAGACGAATCGCTGAGCCGTGTGCATGGCGTCGGTGCGCTGTTCTCGGCTGCCTACGGCAACGTCGGCTCCTCGATCTACTACGCGCTCGGCGTCACCGCCGCGTTCGCCCTCGGGCTCACGCCGGTCGCCTTCGTCATCTCCGGCCTGATCTTCGCTGCGACGGCGGCAACCTACGCCGAGGCGACGGTGATGTACCCGGAGGCGGGGGGCTCCTCCAGCTTCGCCCGCCACGCCTTCAACGAGCTGGTCAGCTTCGTCGCCGCCTGGGGGCAGATGCTCAACTACACGATCACGGTCGCTATCTCGGCCTACTTCGTGCCCCACTACCTGGCGGTCTTCTGGGGGCCGCTCGGTCACGCGCCGGGGGACATCATCGGCGGCGCTGTGCTGATCGGGGCGCTGGCGCTGCTCAACATCCGCGGCTCGCAGGAGTCGGCGAAACTCAACCTGATCCTCGCGGTCGCCGACCTTGCCACGCAGGTCGTGCTGGTCGGGATCGGCGTTGCGCTGGTGCTGAGCCCGCAGGTGCTGGTCGACAACGTCCACCTCGGTATCGCGCCTTCCTGGAGCGACTTTGCCCTCGGCGTCGCGGTCGCGATGATCGCCTACACCGGCATCGAGACGATCTCCAACATGGCCGAGGAGGCCAAGGACGCGGCGCGGACGATCCCGCGCAGCGTCGGCTTCACGGTCGCCGCCGTGCTCGGCCTCTACCTGCTGATCCCGGTCGTCGCGCTGTCGGCGATGCCGGTCGTGCAGGACGCCGCCGGTCACTACACCACCGCGCTCGGCTCCGAGTTCGCCAGCGATCCGATTCTCGGCATCGTCGAGAACCTCGGCCTCAGCGGGGGCCTGACCGAAGCGCTGCGCTTCTACGTCGGCATCCTCGCCGCGGTGATCCTGCTGATCGCCACCAACGCCGGGCTGATCGGCGTCTCCCGCCTTACCTACTCGATGGGCCAGCACCGCCAGCTGCCCGAGGGGCTGCGGGCAGTACACCCCCGCTACCGCACCCCATACATCGCGATTCTCGTCTTCTCCGCGCTGGCGATGATCACGCTGATCCCGGGCCAGGCCGAATTCCTGGCGACGCTGTACTCGTTCGGCGCGATGCTCTCCTTCACGATCGCCCATGTCTCGGTGATCCAGTTGCGACGGAGGCATTCGGGGGAGGAGCGTCCCTGGAAACCGCCGCTCAACTTCCAAGCCTTCGGTTTCGAGGTGCCGCTGACCGCGGTGCTTGGTGGCCTCGGCACCTTTGCCGCCTGGATCGTGGTGATGGCGCTGAACCCGCGCACGCTGGCTGTGGGGGCCGGCTGGATGGCGTTCGGGATCGTCGTCTACGTCCTCTACCGGCGCAACCAGAAACTGCCGCTGACCGAGACCGTCAAAGTGGTCACGCCAGAGCCGCTCGGCGTGGAGGAGATCGAGTACCGCAGCATTTTGGTCGCCTTCGAGGACGGCGAGCCGTTCTCCGAGGAGATGGTTGCGACGGCGATCAAGCTCGCCTCCAAGCGCCGCCGTGGCGTTCACATCCACTCGATGCTGACGGTGCCGACCAACCTCCCCCTCAAAGCCGATCTGCGCGACCAGGAAGCCGAGGCGCAGAGCAAGGTCGAGCAGGCGAAGCTGATCGGCGGGCAGCGGGTCACCGGTCACGTCGAGAGGGTTCGGCCGGCGCAGGCGGGTTACTCGATCTCCGACGAGGCGAACCTGATCAGCGCCGCCGCGATCGTCGTCGGCCTGCGCTACCGCAACGGCGCGCCGCTCTACGACAAGACCCTGCAGACCGTCCTCAGCGAGCGCCCCTGTCGCGTCATCGTCGTCTCCGACAGGAGCGTGCAGCAGCCAGAGGCGGTGTCCGTCCCAGCTTGAGAGAATCGCCCGCGTGTACGCTCGCTCGGTCCAGCTCCTCTCCCTAGCCTTCCTAGCTCTCGGCCTACTGATCCTCGTAAGCACCTTCACCCACGGCGGCGGCCCGCTCTCGCTTGGAACCCTGCTCGGCTTGGCTTTCCTGGCTGTGGGTATCGCCCGTCTCTGGCTTTCCGGCTCCTTCCGCGGGTGGCGCGACGGGGGGAGGGGCTCGGACGGGTGAGTCCGCTAACCCCTCCCCCCGTCGCGACAGGACCCGCGGCCGAGAGCCCCCGATGAACGAGCCCGAGCAACCCTCGCAGTCTGAGCAGCCCGAGCAACGCCCCCGCCTGGAACCCCTGCTCAACCGCGGCCTAGGCGTACCCGGGCTCTTCGTCGCCGTCTACTCGGCGGTCGGCTTCTCGATCTACTTCTCGCTCGGCGTCGTCGCCGATCGCGGCCTTGGCCTGACCCCGTTGATCTTCCTCGCTGCCGGGCTGCTGTTCGTGCTGACGACGCTCAGCTATGTCGAGGGCGGCGCGATGATCCGCGAGCGGGGTGGCTCGTCGAGCTTCGCCCGCCACGCCTTCAACGAGCTGATCGCCTTCATCGCCGGCTGGGCGATCCTGATCGACTACCTGATCGTCGCCGCCCTGGCGGCGATCTCGGTCCCGCATTATCTGGAGCCGATCTCCCACAACCTCTCCCAGCCGGGCTGGGAGATCGGCGTCGCCGGGCTGGTGATCGTCGCCGCCTGCACGCTCAACATCCTCAACATCACCGGCCGCGGCCGGGCGCGCACGCTAAGCGTGCTGGCGCTCGCCGACATCGTTCTGCAGCTCGCGGTGATCGGCGTGGGTGTGCTCGCGGTCCTGCACCCCGATCGCCTCACCGACCAGATTCACCTCTTCACCAGTCCGAGTCTCAAGGACATCGTCTACGCATCGGTGGTCGCGATGCTCGCCTACGCCGGGATCGAGGCCGCCTCCGACCTTGCGCCCGACATCGACGTCAGGCCGCGCGACCTGAAGCGGATCGTCTCGGTGGGGGCCGTCGCGGTGCCGCTGGTCTATGCCGGGATGGCGGCGATCGCGCTGATGGCGGTGCCGGTCGTCGCCGGACCGCAGGGGCCGGAGACCGCGCTCGGGGGGGAGTTCGTCGAGGCGCCGGTGCTGGGAGTGGTCTCCGCCTACCATCCGGCCTGGGTCGCGGACACGATGCGCTGGGTGGTGGCGCTGGTGGCTGCGCCGGTTCTGTTCTGGGCGGCGACGACGGCGATGCTTGGCGTCTCCCGCCACATCTACACGCTGGCGATCAACCGCCAGATCCCCAGCTGGCTGGGCAAGCTCAACGGCCGCTATGCGACGCCGCACGTGGCGATCGGGCTCTCCGGCCTGATCGCGATCGGCCTGGTCGCGCCGACCGACGTCAAGCTGCTGGCCGGGCTCTACGCCTTTGGAGCGATGCTGGCGATCACGATCGCCCACCTCTCGATCCTGCGATTGCGGGTCTCCGAACCCGACCGGTCCCGTCCCTTCCGGGTGCCCTGGAACGTCTCCTGGCGCGGCGCGCAGCTCCCCGTGCCGACCATTCTGGCCGCTCTGCTCAGCGCCCTCGCCTTCCTCAGCGTGCTCGCCTTCCACGACCGGGCGCGCTGGGTCGGCGGCGGCTGGATGCTGTTCGGCCTGCTCTTCTACGTCGTCTACCGCAAGGTCTTCGAGGGAACCTCCTTGACCCGGCGCGTCTCCGTCTCCGAGAGGGCGCTGACCAAGCAGGCGCCCGACGTCGAATACGGCAACATCCTCGTGCCGGTATTCGGCACCGAGCTCGACGACGACATCGTCGCCACCGCCGGCCGTCTCGCCGCGGCGGAGCAGGAGGGAGGCGGCGAAATCGACGAGACCCACCTCGCGATCGTCTACGTGCTCGAGGTGCCGCTCACCCTGCCTCTGGACGCCGAGCTGCCGCCGGAGCAGGAGAACGAGGCCCTGCAAGCGATCGACCGGGCCCGCGAAATCGCCGAAGAGTACGAGGACGTGAGGGTGAGCGCTTCGGTGATGAGGGCGCGCAAAGTCGGCGCTGGGATCGTCGAGGCGGCCCGGCGCGGGGGCGTCGAAGCGATCGTGGTCGGGGCCGAGCCGCCGAGCAAGATCCGCGGCGGGGCCACGCTGGGCGGGATCGGTGCCGCCAGGCCCGCCGAGATCGGGGCGGCCACGGAGTACGTGCTGAAGAAAGCGCCCTGTCGGGTACTGCTGACGGCTCCTCCGGAGCAGGTCCCCTCCATCTAGTATCCGCAGCGTGTTCATTCTGATCGTCGGTTGCGGAAGAGTCGGCTCCTCTGTTGCGAGGAGCATGCTGAGCGAGGGGAACGAAGTCTCCTGCCTCGACGAGGACCCCGAGTCCCACACGCGGCTCGAGGTCGGGCTCGACAAGGGCTGGGAGGACCTCGGCGGGCGCTTCACGGTCGGCACCGGCCTCGAGACCGACGCCCTGGTAGCTGCCGGAATCGAGACCGCAGACGCCTTCATCGCCGCCACCAACGGCGACAACACCAACATCGTCATCGCCCAGATCGCCCAGCGGCGTTACGAGGTGCCGACGGTGATCGCCCGGATCCTCGACCCGCTGCGCGCCGAGTGGTACCGCCAGCAGGGCCTGCACACGATCTGCCCGACGCGGGTCGCGATCGACATGCTGGAGAGCGCGGTCCGCGAGGGCGCTCAGCGCGAGGCGGTCTGAGATGTACATCATCGTCGTCGGAGCGGGGAAGGTCGGCTGGAATCTGGCCCGTGAGCTGCTCGAAAAGAACCACGAGGTGACGGTGATCGAGAGCAACCGCCGCCGCTACCTGACCGTCGAGCAGGAGCTCGAGCACAACGTCACCTACGGCGATGCCTCCGAGCTCTGGGTGCTGGAGCGCGCCGGGATCCAGCGGGCCGACATGGTGATCGCGGTCACCGGCGACGACGAGGACAACATGCTGATCTGCCAGGTCGCCCGCGAGAAGTACGAGGTGGCCCAGATCATCGCCCGCGTCAGCAACCCCCGCAACCGCCCCCATTTCGATCTGCTCGGGGTGAAACCTTCGGTTTCCGCCACCGACCTGATCCTGCGCCTGCTGGAGCACGAGGTGCCCGAGTACGGCCTGGTGCACCTGCTCGACCTGCAGGAGGAGCAGCTGGAGATCATCGAGATGCTGCTCGGCAAGGATTCGGGGGTAACTGGACGCCGTGTAGGTGATCTCTCGATGCCCGAAGGCAGTCTGCTGATCTCGGTATTGCGCGAAGGCAAGGGCTTCGTGCCCAACGCCGACACCGTCCTGGAGGTCGGCGACGAGGTGCTCGCCGTGCTCGATCCCGGTCGCGAGGACGATCTCAAGGAGCTCTTCGGCCCGGCTGCCGGCGACAACGGGACCGGTTGAGCAATGGCCGATCGCGAGGTCGATTTCCTCCTGATCGGCGGTGGTATGGGCTCGGCGCATTGCGCGGCGGAGTTGCGCAAGCGCGGTGCCGAAGGATCGATCCTGCTGGCCGGGCGCGAGCCCGAGCCGCCCTACGAACGACCGCCACTCTCGAAGGAGTACATGCGGGGCGAGGCGAGCCGCGAGGACGCCTACGTCAACCCGCCCGGCTGGTACGAGGAGAACGGGGTCGAGCTGCTGACCGGCGTCAACGCGATGTCGCTCGACCCGGCGGCGCGGACGGCAAAGCTGCAGGGCGGGGAGGAGGTCGGCTTCGACAAGGCGCTGCTCGCCACGGGGGCGATGGTCAACATCCTGCGGGTCGAGGGCGCCGAGAACGAGGGCATCCACTACCTGCGTGCCTTCGGCAACTCCGACGCGATCCGCGCCGACGCCGAGGCGGCCGAGCACGTGGTGCTGATCGGTGGCAGCTACATCGGCACCGAGGTCGCCGCCTCGCTGACCGCGAAGGGTGTCAAGTGCACGATCGTGATGATGGAGGACGTCGCGCTATCCCGGGTCTTCGGTGAGGGCGCCGGGCGCTGGTTCCAGCAGACGATCGAAGATCACGGAATCACGGTTCACGCAGGCGAGGAGCTTGAGGCCTTCGAGGGCGATGGCCGGGTCAAGGCGGTGTTGACCAAGAGCGGCCTGGCGATCGAGTGCGACGCGGTCGTGGTCGGCGCCGGCATCCGCCCCGACGCGATGCTCGCCGACCGCGCCGGGCTCGAGGTCGACGACGGCATCCTCTGCGACTCGAAGCTGATGACCTCGACCGAGGGGATCTACGCGGCAGGCGACTGCTGCTCCTACGACAGCGTCGTCCACGGCCGGCGGATCCGGGTCGAGCATTGGGACGTGGCGATGCAGCAGGGCATGCACGCCGCCCACAACATGCTCGGCGAGGACCGCGACTACGATGTCGTCCCCTACTTCTTCAGCGACCTCGCCGACTGGGCGAGCCTCGAGTACGTCGGCCCGGCGGCCGAGTGGGACGAGGAGATCTGGCGGGGCGACCGCGACGGGGGCGAGTTCTCCGTCTGGTACCTGAAGGACGGCAAGGTGGCCGGAGCGCTCAGCGTCGGCCGCTCCGAAGACCTGGCCGAGGCGCGCCGCATGCTCGCCGACGGCATCGACGTCTCCGCCGCCCGCGAGCAGATTGCCGACTCCGACAGCGATCTGGGCGAAATCTCCTGAAGTCGAGGCGTGCGGGCACCCCGTACGCCTCGCCGGATATCCTCAAGGCAGTTCGTTGCGCCCTGGTGTAATTGGCAACACGCCAGCCTCTGGAGCTGGATTTCGGGGTTCGAGTCCCTGGGGCGCAGTTCGCGAAAGTTCCTGCAAAGCCCGTCTAGTCGCTCTGCTACCTTCGCGGCGATGGGGACCCGAAGGCGCCTTCTCGCGATCCTGCCTCTCGCCGCTCTCGCAATCGCCGGTTGCGGCGGTGGCGGCGGTGGCGGCTCGACGGCGGCCCCGGTCGAAACGACCGAAGCGACGACGGCGCTGAGCAAGGAAGAGCTGATCACCCAGGGCGACGCGATCTGCGCCGAGGTGAACGCCGCGGTCGGCACCGTCGGCTCGACCAGCTCCGGCGCCGCCGGGCAGGCGGCTCAGGTCGCCGGTCTCTACAGCGGCATGGTCGAAAGGCTGAAGGACCTGGGCGCGCCCAGCGACGAAAGCACCGGCTACCCCGAATTCATCTCCTCCGCCGAAGCGCTCGCCCAGGCCGAGGACAACGTCAAGCTGGCTTCCGAACGAGAAGAAGAAGGGGAAGCACTGAGCGAAGCCGAAACGGAAGCCTCCACGGCGCTCACCTCGTTCCAATCGTCATCGTCGTCCTTCGGCTTCGAAGACTGCGCCGAAGCTCCGGCGGCGCCGACGCCGAGCGGCTCCGCTGGCGGCGAAGCAGCCGAAGCCGGTGGGGCAGAAGCCGAAGAAGTCGCGCCAGAAGAAGAAGCCGAAGCTCCGCCCGTCGAAGAAGCTCCGCCGGTCGAAGAAGAAGGCGCCGGCGGGGGTGCCGGGGTGGGCGGTGGGACCGAAGGCGGCGGCGGCAGCTCCGGTGGCGGAAGCTCCGGCGGCATCGGGCCGGGATAAGCGGCGGCTGCTCGGCTTCGCCTCCGCGGCCGCCGGATCAGGCAGCCGAGGACTCTTCCCAGTTGCCGTAAAGGCGCGCGTAGGCGCCGCCGGCTTCGATCAGCTCCTCGTGGATGCCGCTCTCGGCTATGCGCCCGTGTTCGAGCACGACGATCTTGCCGGCCCGGCGGATGGTCGAGAGGCGGTGGGCGATGACGATCGCCGTGCGGCCGGCCAGCAGGCGCTCCAGGCCTCGCTCGATCGTTTTCTCGGTCCGTACGTCGACGTTCGAGGTCGCCTCATCGAGGATCAGGATGCGGGGTTCGGCGAGCAGCGCGCGGGCGAAGGCGACGAGTTGGCGCTGGCCCGCCGAGAGCTGAACGCCGCGCTCCCCGACTTCCGTCTCGATGCCTTTGGGTAGCGCCGCAACGAACTCGGTCGCGCCGACGGCTGCCGCCGCGGCTTCGACCTCCTCCAGGCTTGCTTCCGGTCGGCCGAAGGCGATGTTCTCGCGCACGCTGCCGGAGAAGAGGAATCCCTCCTGGGGGACGATCCCGAGCTGGCGCCGCAGGGCGTGCTGCTGGACCCCGCGCAGGTCATGGCCGTCGACCAGCACGCGACCCCTCTGCGGGTCATAGAAGCGCGCCACGAGCTTGGCGAAGGTCGACTTGCCGGCTCCGGTCGTGCCGACCAGGGCCAGGGTCTGGCCGGGCGGCACGTGCAGATCGACCTCACGCAGCGCCCACTCGACCCGTTCGCCGCGGTCGTCCCGCTCCAGCGCGTCGTCGGCGTAGGCGAATGACACTCCCTCCATCTCGATCTCGCCGCGCAGCGTGCCTGGGTCGATGGCGCCCGGTGCATCGACCATGTCGGGCTCGGTGTCGAGCAGCTCGAAGATCTTGTCGAGTGCCGCCATTCCCTGCTGGTAAGTCGTGTAGAGCTGTGAGAGTTCCTGGATCGGCGAGAAGAAGACCTGCAGGTAGCCGATGAAGGCGACCATCGTGCCGATCTGGATCGCGTGGTCGATCGCCTGGGTGCCGCCGTAGAGGATGATCGCCGCGGTGCCGGCGGCCGTCAGCACTTCGATCGCCGGGAAGTAGGAGGCATTGAGGAAGACGGTCCGCATGTTGGCCTCGCGGTTTGCCTCGTTCAGCTCGGTCATTGCCGCGCCGTGGCGCGCCTCCTGGCCGAAGCTGCGCACGACCCGCACCCCGCTCAGCGTCTCCTGCAGGTAGGCGGTGACGGCGGCGATCCGCTCCCGCGTTTCCCGATAGGCGCCGTGGGAGGCGACCCGGAAGACGATGCTGGCGAGGGCGACCAGGGGAAAGGTGAGGAAGGTGACCAGGGCAAGCTTGACGTCGAGCAGGAACATGATCGCGACCACGCCGATCAGGGTGAGGACGCTGGAGAAGAGGGTCGTCACACCGCTGGTGAGGAGTTGGTTGAGGGCCTCGATGTCGTTGGTCATGCGGCTGATCAGCACCCCCGGGCTGCGCCGCGTGAAGAAGCCGATCGACATCGATTGAAGGTGGGCGAAGACGTGCTCGCGCAGGTCTTGGAGCGCGCGGGTGCCGACCCAGCCGACGAGGTAGGTCTGGGCGTAGGTGGCGACGGCAAAGACGGCGGCGACGCCGAGGAAGGCGATGACGATCGTCGTCAGCGCGGTGGTGTCGCCGGTGACGATGCCGGCGTCGATCGCCTGTCCGGCAAGGTAGGGAGGGGCGAGGCCGGCGCCGGTGGCAGCCAGGATCGCGATCACGGTCAGCACCACCCGGCCGCGGTAGGGGCGCAGCAGGCCGGCCATCCAGCGCAGCTTGCGGCCACGCTGGTCCTCGCCACGGACTATCAGCCAAAGCCTCCTCATAGCCTTGCCACCTCCTCGCGCTGCTCGAGGTCGCGCTGCAGGAAGACCGAGTCGGCGAGTCCATGCTCGGCGATCTCGCGGTAGAAGCCACAGCCCTCGAGCAGCTCCTCGTGGGTGCCCCGATCGACGATGCGGCCTCCGTCCATGACCACCACCTCGTCGGCGAGCGAGACGGTCGAGAGGCGGTGGGCGATGACGAAGGTCGTGCGCCCGGCCATCGCCTCGCCGAGTCCGGTCTTGATCGCCGCCTCGGTCGTCGCGTCGACGGAAGAGGTGGCGTCGTCGAGGATCAGGATGCGCGGGTCGGCGAGCAGGGCGCGGGCGATCGCGACGCGCTGGCGCTGGCCGCCTGAGAGAGTCATCCCGCGCTCGCCGACGAGGGTGTCGTAGCCGGCCGGCAGGTCGCGGATGAACCCGTCCCCCTGGGCGCGCCGTGCCGCCACTTCGACCTCCGCGCGGCTCGCCTGCGGCCGCGCGTAGGCGATGTTCTCGGCGATGCTGGCGGTGAAGAGGAAGCTGTCGTCGCCGACGAAAGCAACCTGAGAGCGCAGCGAGGCCAGGTCGACCGAGCGCACGTCGGCGCCGTCGATCCCGACCGAGCCATCGCTCGGGTCATAGAGACGGGCGATCAGCGCCACCAGGCTCGTCTTGCCCGAGCCCGAGGGGCCGACCAGAGCCACGGTGCGTCCCTCCTCGATCTCCAGGTCGATATCGGTCAGCGCGGGTGCGGCGCCGTCGTAGCGCAGGGTCACGCCGCGCATCTCCACCCGCCCGCCACCCGCCGGCAGCGGTGGTGCGTCTGGTGGGCTCTCGATCTGCGGCTCGCGGTCGAGGATCTCGAATAGACGGTTGCCGGAGGCGATCGCGCGCTGTGCCATCCCCAGCGTCATCCCCAGCATTCGCATCGGCCCCGCCAGCATCGCTACGTAGGTGTAGAAGGCGGTGAAGTCGCCGAGGCTGAGGTTGCCGGCGATCACCTGGCGGCCACCGATCAGCAGCACGAGAGCGATGCCGAGCTGTGGCAGAAAGCCGAGCAGGGGGGAGTAGAAGGCCTGCAGGCGGGTGGAGTAGATGCTCTGGTCGAAGACGCGGGACACGGCTCGGCGAAAGCGGTGCAGCTGGTGCTCCTCGCGGGCAAAGGCCTTGACGATGCGGATCCCCGAGACGTTCTCCTCGGCTTCGGCGGTCAGCTCGGCAATTCGCTGCTGCACCTCCTGTACTGCCGGGCGGGAGACGCGGTTGTAGCGAGAGGCGGCGTAGACGACGAAGGGCGCCGGCGCCAGGGCGATCAGCGCCAGCCAGGGCTCGAGGACGAACATCACGGCGCTGGCCAGCACGATCGTGAGCAGGTTCTGGGTGATGAAGATCAGGCCGTAACCGAGGAAGAAGCGGATCGACTGCAGGTCGACGGTCGCCCGCGACATCAGCTGCCCGGTCTGCTGGCTGTCGAAGAAGCCCAGCTCGAGTCGCTGCAGGTGAGCGTAGAAGCGCTGCCGCAGGTCGAACTCGACCGCGAGAGAGACCTTGCCGGCGACCACCCGCCGCACCATCGTCAGCCCGAGGCGCAGGATGCCGGCGACGACGATCGCGATCGCCAGCGGCAGCAGGTCCGGCTTGTCGCCGTTCTCGATCGCGTTGACCGCACGGCCGATCAGCCATGGAATCAGCACGGTCATCCCCATCGCCAGCCAGGCAAAGACGAGCGAACCCCAAAGCTGGCGACGATAAGGCCGCAGAAAGCCCATCAGACGGCGATAAGTCCGCATCAAGCCACTATACAAAGTGAAGTAAAGGCTCCAGGTGGTACGTGCCTCAAGTTAGGGACCCATATGGGCCTCTCACTTGAGGCACGTCGTCAGTCGAAGGCGGCGGCCTTGGCGCTGGAGACCTTGCCGGCAGCGCACTTCGGGCCGTGGCCCGGGCGGGGCAAGATCTGGAAGTTGGTGACGGCGTGGTAGGGCGTCGTCGCCCCGTTGTTGCGGGCGAGGGTGACAACCAGGCGGTAGAAGCCCGCCCGCAGGTCGTGGTAGTAGATCTCGGGCCGGGTCGCCGGCGAGTAGCTGCCGCTGGCGCCGATCCGCTCGGCGAGAACTCCGTTGGGACCGGAGTACTGGGGGAAGTCGAAAGAGGCGCCGACCAGCCTGCCGCGTCCAAGCGGGCTTTCCTCGGCACGTTTGAGTTTGACCGGGTCGACGCAATCGGGCACGCGGTTGAGGGCGAAGCGGATGCTTCCCTCGCCCAGCTGAGGTTCGCCGCCGAAGCGCTGCGGCGCCAGGGTGAAGTTCTGGACCCTGGCCTTGACGACGACCGCCCGGTTGGTCTGCCGGGCGCCGTTGCGGGGAGAGACGATCGCGACACTCGGTTCGCTTGCCAGAGGCGGACGTTCGCTCCCGTCGCTCCCACCCGCCAGGGCGAGCACCAGGGCAGCCGCGGCGGCGACCGCGATGACGGCGAGGATGGCGATTGCGGCGCGCATCGGGCTCGGAAGGTTACGTGCCGGCAGCCTGTCGCGATGGGCGCAGCGGGGCCGATCCCTAAGTTGTCTGGATGCTGCGTGCGGTTGCCATCACGCTGGGGGCGCTGCTCGCGCTCGCTCTGGCCCCTGCGGCCGTGTCAGCAGTCGGGCCGAGCGACGCGGTCAGCGTCTTCGCCGGCACCGAGCCGGGCGGCGGCGCTTTCGGCGGCGGGCACAACTTTCCCGGAGCCACCGTGCCCTTCGGGATGGTGCAGTGGGGCCCCGACACCGTTCCCGCCGAACGCCATTCCGGCGGTTACGACTATCGCGACAGCCACCTTCGCGGCTTCAGCCTCACCCACCTCAGCGGCGCCGGGTGCGCCCTCTACGGTGACTTCCCATTTCTGCCGACGACCGAGCCGGTTCGTGCCTCGCCGGCCGCGGCGGGTGCCGCTGGGCTCAAGGGGCGCTTCCAGCCGGGCTTCTCCCATGCCCACGAGCGCGCCCGGCCGGGCTTCTACTCGGTCCACCTCAATCCGGTAGGCGGCGGCGCGATCGATACGGCGCTGACTGCCACCACCCGCACTGGGATGGCTCGTTTCTCCTTTCCTCGCTCACCCCACGCGAGCGTCCTGATCGACGCCGGTGGCAGCGCCAAAGCCGACGACCTCGCCGAAGTGCAGGTCGATCCCGCCCGCCGTGAAATCTCAGGGTCCGCGTCGAGCGGTTATTTCTGCGCCCAGCGACCTCGCTACCGGATCTACTTTGCCGCGGCTTTCGATCGCCCTTTCGGGGCCTACGGCACCTGGAGGCGACAGAAGCTGGCACCTGGGTCCACCGGTACCGTCGACCAGAGGCAACCTTCGAACGTCGCGGCCAATACGACTCAGGCCGGCGCATACGCCAGCTTCGACACTCGTCGCAACCGCACCGTCGCCGTCCGAGTCGGGGTCTCCTTCGTCAGCGTCGCCGGAGCGCGAGCCAACCTTGTCGCCGAGAACCGGAGCGCGTCGTTCGGCACTGTCGAGGCCCGCGCAGAGGCCGACTGGGACCGCGCTCTGTCCTCGGTCAGGATCGGTGGCGGCGCGACGGGCGACGTCGAAACCTTCTACACGGCGCTCTACCACGCGCTTCTCGCTCCCCGCACCTTCAGCGACGCCGATGGCCGCTACATCGGCATGGACGGCGCCGTGCATCGCGCCGAGGGGCGCATCCAGTACGCGGATTTCTCCGGCTGGGATATCTACCGCACGCAGATCCCGCTGCTGGCAATGCTGATGCCGCGCCGCGCCAGCGACATCGTCGCCTCGATGCTGGCCGACGCCAGGGAGAGCGGCTGCCTGCCGCGCTGGTCCTACGCCAACGGGCAGAGCATGACGATGGTGGGCGATCCGGCCGACCCGATCGTCGCCTCGGCCGCCGCCTTCGGCGCCCGGCGCTTCGATGCCGGGGCCGCCCTGGAAGCAATGCTGAAGGGCGCCAACGAAGACTGCCGTAATGCCGACGGCAGCTACGTCCAGCGACAGGGCCTCGATCGGTACAGAGCGCTGGGCTACGTTCCCTTCGACCTCGATGCAAGGCGGCGCAACGCGAACTCGCTGTACGGGGATCCGGAAGCCGTCTGGGCCTCGGCGGCCACCACCCTCGAGTACGCGATCGACGACTTCTCGATCGCCCAGTTCGCTGCACGCTCCCTCGGCGAGCGGGTCACGTATCGCGCCTTCATGTTGCGTTCAGGGAACTGGCGCAATCTGCTCAACCCGCTCAGCGGCCAGATCGAGCCCCGCTTCGAAGATGGGACCTTCGCCCCTCACTACGACAACCTCCATGGCGCCGGCTTTGCCGAGGGCGACTCCGCCCAGTACACCTGGCTGGTTCCGCAGAACCCCGCGGGCCTCTTCGCCGCGATCGGCGGCCGCTCCACCGCCGTGACCAGGCTCGACCGCTTTCTGCGGACCTTGAACGGAGGTCCAGGCGCCACGCACGCCGATCATGCGCTGCTCGGCAACGAGCCCAATCTGAACGTCCCCTGGCTGTATGACTGGGCAGGAGAGCCCTACAAGACCCAGGCCGGGGTGCGGCGGGCGCTGCGGCTCTACGGCACCGCGCCGGATGGCTATCCCGGCAACGACGACCTCGGCACGCTCTCGTCCTGGTACGTGCTCGGGGCGCTCGGCCTCTACCCGGAGGTTCCCGGCACCGATGTGCTGGCGATCGGCAGCCCGCTCTTCGGGCGGGCGACCGTGCGTCTGGCCGGCGGCCGCAAGCTGCGAATCCTCGCGTCTGCATATCGACGCTCGAGCCACCGCGGTAGTCCGCGCGGAAAGCCCCGCCTCGTCCCCCTCGCTCTGTCCCGCGCCCCATATATTCAGTCGATGCGCTTCAACGGCCACTCCTACGAGCGGCCCTGGACCACGTTCTGCGCGCTGGTGCGAGGTGCGACGCTCACCTATCGCCTTGGCGCCCGGCCCGTCCGCGCTTGGGGCGCTTCCCCTGCCGTGCGACCACCTTCCTTTGGTCCCGGGCGGCCGATGCCACCGAACCGCTGCGCCCCTTGACGATCGACCGAGCGCACTCGACCGTCCTCTGGGCGCTTGCCGGCCTGACCGCGCTGGGGGTGGCTATCCGCTTTGCCAGCCTTGGCGTCCAGAGCTACCACCACGACGAGGTGATCACCGCCGCGCGCGTCATCCCCGGCGAATTCGAGCACATGTTGCGCCAGGTGAAGGGGAGCGAGTCCAATCCCCCTCTGTACTACGTGCTCGCCTGGGCCTGGGCGAAGGCGTTCGGCACGGGGGAGATCGGGCTGCGTTCGCTCTCGGCACTCTTCGGTGCGGCCACGATCCCGATCGCCTATCTGCTCGGCCGCGAGCTGGCGGGCAACCGAGCGGGGCTGATCGCAGCGGCGGTCGTCGCCGTCAACCCGATGCTGATCTGGTACTCGCAGGAGGCTCGTTCCTACGCGGTGCTGGTCTTCTTCGGGACGCTGGCGCTGCTGTTCTTCGTGCGGACCCTGCGCAGCGGGCAAGGACGGGACCTGGCGCTCTGGGCGCTGGCGTCGGCATTTGCGCTGTGCAGTCACTACTTCGCCATCTTCGCGGTGGCGATCGAGGCGGTTTGGCTGTTGGTTGCGCTGAGGTCGAGGTGGCGGTTGGTCTTGCCGGCTGTGGGCACCGTCGTCGCGGTCGGCCTGGCCCTGTTGCCGCTGATCTCGGCCCAGGTCAACCCGACTCACATCGGCTGGATCGACCACAGTGCGCTGTCCTTGCGCCTCTTCGAGACCGGGGTCAGCTTCCTCGCGGGGGAGACCGGCCACGTGATCGCCGAGCCCTCTCGCGAGCGCTACGCGCTGATCCCGGCAGTGCTGATCGGCGTGGCGCTGCTGCTCGTCGCCTTGCGTGGCTTGCCTCGCGAGAGGCGCGGTGCACTGCTGGGTCTGGCTGTGGGGTTGGGCGTCGTACTGCTCGCGTCTGCTGTGGCACTCGCCGGCAAGGACTACATAGTCGA